>Ga0307425_1002036_pt1 | contig 11689 bp, 13 predicted proteins | sample SalMarWE160330MG_FD_202152 | JGI IMG/M metagenome (GOLD analysis project Ga0307425, IMG submission 202152) | Salt marsh sediment microbial communities from the Plum Island Ecosystem LTER, Massachusetts, United States - WE1603-30 | ecosystem: Environmental > Aquatic > Marine > Intertidal zone >... | reverse complement strand
AACTGTCGAGAAATCAGTTATCATTGCTTTATCAACCTTTCCCGCTGTTAGTACGTTGTTCACACCGTTAATAATAAACTTTTTAAGCTTTATTAACGATGATATATTTTCCAATACATATATGTTTTCACTTAAAATATTGTAAATGATGCCTCTAATCCAATTATTTTTTTCTATCATTTCATCCATTAATTCTTTATTCGGCAATTCAAAGGAAATACTTAAAGATATATATGTAAACTTACCATGCTCCCTAAAAGGGATAATAAATGGCTCAAACTTGATGGATTTGGCATTTTGGATAGCGAACCATTTAAGCTGGGGTATCCATACGTTTTCTTTACTGATATTTAAAAGAAGATATGATGAAAGCCCGGCCAAAACGAATATCCCTGTCACTAAATAAAAAAAAGTCTTTTTCCTTCCTTGAAAAAATGCTTTTTTCTCTTTATTTTCCGATTCACCCGAATTATCGGAAGATTGAACAGCATTTTCTTCTTTTTTTTCTGAATTCATCATCAGCCTTCATAATAAGATTTCAGCTTTATCCTTAATCTTATAATTGCCTTGGAATGGATTTGGGATATCCTTGACTCGGTTAAACTTAACACTTTTGCTATTTCTTTTAATGTCAATTCATCATAATAATATAGAGACATTACTATTTGTTCTTTTTTTGAAAGCGTTGACAGCGCTTTAAATATAATTGATTTAATCTCCTTTACCTTTAATTCGTCGACGGGAGAAGGCAGCTCCGATACTTGTTTGGCAATTTTAGGCGTGGCGCCGTCAATCATCAATTCGTCAAGGCTTAACAGATTAACGCCATGAGATCTGCTGATCATTCTGTAATATGAATCCATATCAATCCCCATTTCTTCAGCGATCTCATCATCCTTGGGCTCTCTTCCTAATTTTTTCTCAAGGGATCTTATTGCATCCTCGATTCTGTTAATATTTCTTCGAACAGATCTTGAAATCCAATCCATCTTTCTTAATTCATCTAAAATTGCCCCTTTTATCCTTAAATTCGCATATGTCCTGAATTTAATCCCTCTTTTTGAGTCGAACTTATCAATGGCATCAAACAACCCCAAAACCCCGGGACCAATGAGCTCATCCTTGGATATATTGGGAGGAAGTCTAAGCGCCATCCTTTCAGCAATTTGCTTTACAAGGGGAGCATATTTAAGAATAAGTTCTTCCCGATATTTATCATCCATGCTTTCCTGATCCACATGGGATATTTGCTGATATTTTTTTATGCCCGCATTCATGTTATTAACCTGCCGCACCAACCATCAGTCTTTTCCAAAAAAATTGTATACTTCCATCTTGATCTCTTCCATCTGTCCGTTCTAAAAGAAATTCAGCAAGTTTTTTAAAGCTTTGGCTTGAAGATGATTGAGGATAGCAGCACGTAACCGGTTCTCTCTTGTTTACGGACTCATTCAAATGTTTATCATATGGAATATATCCCGCATAGTCTAAGGATATGCTTCCCATAAACTTTTCTACAACTCTGCTCAAATGTTTATAAACTGCCACCGCCTCTTTTTCACTTCTAACCATATTCATCAGAATAATAAAATTTTTGGTTCCATGATGCATAAACATAACTTTTATAAGGGCGTAAGCATCCGTAATAGATGTTGGCTCCGGTGTTACAACGACAATTCTTTCTTGAGCCGCCAGATTAAAATAAATAACATTGGAAGAAATACCCGCACTTGTGTCAATCAATAAAATGTCATACATATTGTTCAATAAATCAAATTCATTTAAGAGATTTATCTTGTGGCCTTCTGTAAGGTTGGATAGCTCCTGTACTCCCGAGCTTGCGGGTATTATGGAAACACCTTCCGGGCCCTTGGCAATTATTTGAGACAGCTCTTTTTCACCCTTGATCACATCTTCAATGGTATACTTGGGGTTGATACCAAAGATAATATCAATATTTGCAAGCCCGAGATCTGCATCAAAGATTAAAACCTTTTTATTCATTTTCTGATATGTAATCGCCAGATTGCCAACGATATTTGTCTTGCCTACTCCACCTTTTCCGCTGGTAACGGCAAAAACCATGGGACTGTTTTTTGAGGGAGTTGATCCATCCTTTACTCTTAGTTTTTGAACTCTCCCAGATTCTTCTTTTACTATCCTTCTCAAATTTGTAGCTTGATCCATCTTTTTGGTCTCCAATATTAATAATAAATTATATCTAATTGTATCTTTAATTTTTTATGAAACGATCAACTTTAATAAGTTTCCTTTTTCTGCCTGCTCGATATCTTCAGGCACATTCTGCCCTGTAGTAATAAACGAAACAGGTAATCTTTGTTCCATAATCTGGTTCAATATCGAACCACTTTTTTGAGTTTCATCTCTTTTTGTAAATATGTAGCTCTGATATTTTAAGCATCTGAAATTATCGGCTGCTTTATTCATCTCAGATTCGGTAGTTGCAATGCTCAATAAAAGATGAGTACTGATATCTAAATCACCGGGAATTAATTTTTTAAGTTCATCCAGCCTGGATCTATCATATTGACTCTGGCCGGCAGTGTCGATAAGGACAATATCTTTTCCTTCCAACCTTCGAAGCGCAAAAAGCAAATCCTTTTTTTTGAATGCCTGAAAACAGGGTACGCCTAATATATTTGCATATGTTTTCAGTTGTTCCATTGCCCCTATTCTATAGGCGTCCAATGAAATCAAACCGACTTTCTTTGTCCTTTCAAGCATGAGCCTGGCAGCAAGCTTTGCGATTGTCGTCGTTTTACCAACACCTGTCGTCCCGATAAAAGCCGCTATAATTTGATTATTTTTCTTTATATCAAAAATATTTTTAACATCTATGACTTTCATGATCTCTTGAAGGACCCGGTCTTTAACACTTTTTATGTTACTAACAGGATGACCGTTAAATGCATCGGTCCTTTCAAAAAATAGCCTTGCATAACGATCATTGACACCATTTTTTATCATTTTTGTATAAAGACTTAGGATTCCGGGATATGTTATCAATTTTTCAATTAAAACATCTGAATTGTTCAAAAGATAAAGCATCTCTTTTATGCTCATCAGCTCTTGTTTGACTTCTCCGAACATGTTCGGACTCTTATCTGAAGTATTATTTGCTCCAGTCATGGCAGTTATTTCAAACACATCACCTTCACCAAATTTCGATATTTTTTGTGTAGAAAGAATCATTGCATCCGGTCCCAGTACGTTTTTAACCTTAGCGGTAGCTTCTTTAATTGTCCTTGCTCGAAATTTATTAACCTGCATGACTTAATTTAACCTTTCCAATAGCTTTAAAGCCGATATCACTCAAAAGTTCACTTTGAGATAATACCATTAATGAGGGTACAAAGTATTCTATCATCTTTCTCAAATGTCTTCTTATTATGGGTGTCGTTAAAAGAATCGGTTGAATATTTATAGACATCGCCTTTTCCGCCTCCATTTTAATCGAAGATATAATGGAATCCGCAATCTTTGGATCGACGGAGAGATATGAACCGTGTTCTGTGTTTTGTATTCCCTTAAGAAGAATTTCTTCAACATCTTGGGACATTGTTATCAGTTTTAAATATCCATCTTCTCCAATATGTGGGCTGACAAAGGATCTGGACATTTTGTTCCTCACATATTCGGTTAATAAATCAGAATCCTTTGTCAATGGCGCATAGTCGGCAAGTGTCTCAACAATCGTCAACAGATCCCTGATAGATATCCGTTCTTTCAAAAGATTTTGTAATACTTTTTGAACGGCTCCCAAGGAAAGAAGATTTGGAACAAGTTCTTCAACCGCCTTTGGATACGTTTTGCTGAGATTATCCAGTAAACTTTGAACTTCTTGTCTACCTAACAGCTCTGAAGCATGTTTTCGAAGAACCTCTGTCAGATGAGTGGCCATGATCGTTGCATCATCAACAACGGTATAACCCGCCAGTTTGGCCTCTTCTTTTCTTGCTTCCGGTATCCAGACTGCTGGTATGTTAAATGCCGGCTCCTTTGTTTCTATTCCTTCAATTTTTCTTGCAGCATCTCCTGGATCCATAGCCAAATGATGATTCACCATTAATTCAGCTCCGGCAATCTTTACACCCTTTAGCATAATCTGATATTCGGATGAATTCAGTTGCAAATTATCTCTGATATGAATCGGCGGAATAACCATTCCCATTTCGACAGCAAACTGCCGTCTTATTGAACGAACCCTATCAAGAAACTTTCCTCCCTGCTCTCTGTCCACCAAAGCGATGAGACCATATCCTACTTCCAATTCAAGAGGATCAATCACCAGGAGATGCTCCACAGGTTCCGGCCCTTCATCGATCGCTTCCTTCTTTTTCACCTCGACGTCTTCATCTTTTAATTTCTCTTCTTTTTTACCAAACACATAAACGCTTATCCCAATGATAACTGAAAGCATTATAAAGGGGATATGCGGCAAACCCGGGATGAGACCAAAGAAAAAGACGGTTAAGGCTGAAAGATAAATTGCCTTTGGATAATTTGAAAATTGTTTTCCGAAATCCTTACCCATGGTCCCTTCTGAGGCGGCCCTGCTGACGACGATTCCTGCCGCCGTGGATATGATGAGTGCAGGGATCTGTGATACCAAACCATCGCCTACGGTTAAAAGGGTATAGTTCTGGGCAGCGTTAAGAACAGACATATTTTTCTGGAGTACGCCGATAACAAATCCGCCGATGATATTAATAACGGTAATGATAATACCCGCTATGGCATCTCCTCTAACAAATTTGGCGGCACCATCCATAGATCCGTGGAATTCGGCTTCTCTTGTAATGGTTATCCTGCGTTCTTTTGCCTCATCTTCATCGATTATACCGGCGTTGAGGTCCGCATCGATACTCATCTGTTTACCGGGCATTCCATCCAGTGTAAACCGGGCGGCAACTTCAGCGATCCTGGTGGCACCCTTTGTAATGACAACAAAATTAACAATCACCAGAATAATAAATACGATCATACCGACGACATAATTTCCACCGACCACGAAACTTCCAAAGGACTTGATAACCCTTCCTGCGGCCAGGGCGCCTTCATTACCGTGCAAAAGTATCAATCTTGTCGATGCGACATTGAGAGACAGCCTGAAAAGGGTCGTCACAAGAAGCAATGGTGGAAATACGAAAAAGTCCAAGGGCTTAAGCGTATACATGGCAATTAAAAGAATCGTTATGGCAATAGTGATGTTCATCGCCAGAAGAAAGTCCAAAATTATCGAAGGTAATGGAATTATCATTACCACAAGGATAGTGACCACACCAATGACGGTCATTATCTCACTAACAGATGTGACATCAGCTTTTGATTTTACAACTTGTTCCATCTAAACTTCCTTAAACACCATTTTATGACACGCCATGGGCATAATTTGACTTTAACCTGTAAATATAAGCCAACACCTCGGCAACTGTTTGGTAGAGTGCCGGCGGTATCTCCTGACCGACCTCAACCAACGAAAATAAATTTCGGGCGAGTTCCTTATTCTCCAAAATCGGGATGTTATGTTCCGAAGCGATATTTTTTATCTTCTCGGCTATTTTTCTCGATCCTTTTGCGACCAACTTTGGTGCTTTCATGGTCGAACTATCATACTTCAAAGCAACGGCAAGATGGGTTGGGTTGGTAATAACGACGTCGGCTTCAGGAACATCCTGCATCATCCTTTTTCTAGCCATTTCCATCTGAATGCTTTTTATCCTTGACTTTATTAAAGGGTCGCCTTCCGATTTTTTAAACTCATCCTTTATTTCTTGTTTGGTCATCTTAATCCTGTTTTCAAATTCCCATCTTTGAAATACATAGTCGATAACCACCAGAATAATCATTGCCAATGAACACCGGATAAATATTTTAAAAAAGATTTTGAGGATATAAATGAAAATTGAATTGAGTTCCATATCCCCAAGAAGACCAAAATTTTTCATCTCATCTTTTACCGTAAGGAACGCGATCCCGCCCACAATGGTCAACTTAAGCAAGGATTTGGCAAATTCCATGAAAGCCTGTTTGGAAAAAAGCCTTCCAAACCCTTTGATAGGGTCTATTTTTGACAGTTTAGGGGTGATCGATTCACCGGAAAAAATAAAGCCCACTTGCATGATATTCGATAAAATCGCTGTAATAAATATGGCCGCAAAAAGTGGAGAGAGCAGGATGATAAACCGACCAATAATATTTTGAGCAAATTTTAAAAACTCAGGTACATTAAAATTATGTATAGCAGAAAGAGAAAATGCGTCTTTCATAATTATCTGGACATGGTTGTACATAAAGGATCCAAAAAGCGATAAGGTGATCAGGGAGGCAAGGAGTACAGCCACTGAAGGTAATTCCTTGCTTTTGGCTACCTCTCCCTTTTCTTTGAGTTCCTGCCTTTTTTTCGGCGTGGGTTGTTCAGTTTTTTCTTCGAAACTCTCTTCAGCCATTTTTATACCTTAAACCATTGCATGGTATGTATCAGCATGGGACCAAGATCTTTAAGATATTTCTCCATGAAGTGTAAAAGCACATTTAACGACACACCAAAAAATAAAAGACCGATAACGATTTGAACCGGAAAGGCAACGATCATAATATTCATTTGTGGAATGAACTTCACAATCAGACCGAAGGCTAAATTGGTAAATAACAGGGCGGCGATTGCCGGGGCCCCGATCTTTATGGCAATAGCAAACATGTCACCATAAATAGGAATTATCTTATTAAACATCCCAACATTTAGTCCTACGGAACCGACATGAATAATCTCAAAGCTTTCCCTTATGGCGTTTAACAATATATAGTGTCCATTTAACAAAAGAAAGATGATCATGGCCACGAGATATGCTAAATTTGCAAGAATCGAGATCTGGGCACCGCTTTGAGGATCAATGATGTTTGTAATCGCAAAACCGGTTTGAAATCCCACCATCTGCCCCATCATCCTTATCCCCTCAAAAAACACCAAAACCAATAATCCCAGGATCATGCCGATGATAAATTCTGTTAATATCAACTGGGCCATTCCAAATATTGTGGAAGGAAATTCGACCATTTTAGTATTAATCACGGGAAAGAGAATTATGGCAATCACAAAGGATAACCCTGCCTTTGCCAGTATCGGGATAACCCTTGCATTAAAGAAAGGAAGCATCTGAAAGATAATACTAACTCTAATCAGTACCAGAAAAAACGCTTTAAATTCTCGATAAGGTATGGACAGTATATCCACTGCTTCCTCTTTTATCTTATATAATATGGTATCTGATTTATCGTTGTCATTGTAAATTGCATGAGCTGTTCAAGCATCCAGCTGGCAAAAAACAAAAGCGCCACCAATACAATCAAAATCTTTGGTACAAATGTTAATGTCATCTCCTGGATTTGAGTCACCGCCTGAAATATACTTATTGCAAGCCCGACAATAAGTCCTAAAAGAAGCATGGGCATAGATACCAATATGGTGACTTTTATAGCTTCTTGTGCAAAACTTACGACAAATTCAGGAGTCATTTTTACCCACTCACAAAACTCTTTACCAGTGAACCTACAATTATGTTCCAACCATCAACCAAAACAAACAGCATCAGCTTAAACGGCAATGATACCATTATTGGTGGAAGCATCATCATACCCATGCTGAGCAGCACACTTGCCACAACCATGTCTATAATTAAAAATGGCACGAATAGAACAAATCCGATAATAAATGCGGTCTTTAACTCACTTATTACAAAAGCAGGAATAAGAATCGTTGTGGGAATATCATCCTTACTTTTGGGCTTGTTTATCTTGGCCATTTTCGTAAATAAGGCCAGATCTTTCTCACGTGTTTGTTTGAACATAAAGTTTCGAATAGGATTTAAAGCAGCCTTTAATGCAATCTCCTGAGATATCTCCTCATGAAGATATGGCTGCAATGCATTATTATTAATCTTCTGCCAAATCGGCATCATAATAAAGAAGGTAAGAAATAACGCAAGTCCGGCAATAATCTGGTTGGATGGTGTCTGTTGAGTACCTACTGCTTGTCTTAAAAAAGAAAATACAACGGCCAGTCTCGTAAAAGATGTCATGAGGATCAGAATAGCCGGAGCAAGGGTCAGAACTGTTAGTAAAAAGACAATTTGGAGTAAAACGGAAACATCCCCGGGATCTCCACCTTTTTCTATACCTAATTTAAATGAAGGCAATATAAAATCTGCGGCCAAAGCATTTTCTACTAGAATAAGACACACGGCCATCGAAAAGGCAAAGACAATTAATAGTCTTATCTTTTTATTATGAAGTAATCTCATGATGTTTTCCAGTATACTCTATATGGCCATTACTTTCTTTGTAAGGGTTAAGCTTGGTTAAAAAGTTAATATTGCCCGGCGTAATACCTACAACAATTCTTTCACCCGATATCTCTATGACTTCTACTCTCTCCTTTGGTGATAGGTAAAGCGATGAGATGACCTTGATAATCAAATCTCCCTTGCCCTTTCTTTTAGGCGACATAAATTTTTTCATTGTATAAAGCACAATAACCAATACACCCAGCACGATAAACAGCATCGCGATGGTCTTAAGTCCTGTGTTTATTAATCCGGGCTCAATCATCAATCATTCCATTGCTCGTTTAAGCTAAAGATTTAACCCTTTCGGCAGGATTTATGATATCCGAAACCCTTATTCCGAATTTTTCATCCAGAATCACAACTTCACCTTTAGCAACCAACTTATCGTTTACATATATATCTAACGGTTCACCAACCTGTTTTGACAGCTCGATAATGGATCCTTGTCCCAGCTGAAGCAACTCGTTCACAGGCATTTTGACATTGCCCAACTCAACGGTAACATCTAAAGGAATATCAAGGATAAGATCCATATCACATTTCCCGTTATTGCATGTTTCATCATTCTGGAGTGTTTTATCGACGCTCTCTTCTTTTATTTGTTCATTTTCCTCAACCATATCGTACTCCTATTTAAGTCTATCAATTATTTTTACGGCCTTTTTCTTATTGCACGCCCCTGGATAACCTTTAAATTTTGGGATTTTTTCCACATTGACAATCACGGTATTGCCCATGGTTTGATCAAGCATTATTACATCATCGACCTTCATACTCAAAAGATCTCCACCATTTATTTTGGCTTCCCCCATGGTACAACTCAATTCAACCATCATTTCTTTAATTCTTTCCTGAATATATTTCCTCCAGCTTTGATCTACTTCTTTTTTTTGGCTTCGGAACTTATTTTTAAGTTTCTCTTTTATAGGCTTAATGTTGGGATATGGAATGCAGATGGTGATGAAGCCATTACCATTTTCAAGTTGCACTTCATATTTATTGACAATAGCCAAATCCTCGGGAGTCCCAATATTTACAAACTGCGGATCCATTTCCGATCGGATAAATGAAGCCTGTATTTCATGGACATCTGACCATGCTTTCTGAAGGTCATTCAAAATAACCTTGACGATCTTTTCAACGATTTTGGTTTCAATTTTTGTAAAAAGTCTTCCTTCAAGTTTTACATGACTCACTCCCTTTCCACCAAACAAACTGTCAACAAATGAAAATACCAGAGGACCTTCAAGAACGATGAGGGAATATCCTCTTAAAGGTTTGATGCTAAATATATTTAGGCTTGACGGCATCGGAAGAGAGAGGTAAAAGTCACTAAGCTTAACGGTCTCGGTTGAACCCAAATTGACATCTATAACTGATCTGCTGGCAGCCTGAAGGTTTGTTCTTAAAAGACCGACAAGCCTTTCATTGATGATTCCCAGCGCAGGCAGTCTGAGATGTACCGGACCGGCAGGCATACTAAAGTCATATACTTCTACTGATGGACTTCCTTCGCTAACATCGGTTTCGGTTTCAACTTTCCCTTCTGTTATTCCATCTAGTAGAGAGTCAACTTCATCCTGTGATAAAATATTCCCCATTTTTCACCTATTGTACAACAAATTCTGTAAAATAAATCCTGTGAACAACGCCATCTCCCAATATCTGTTTCATCCTTGTTAAAAGCGCTTGTTTCAATTCAAGTTTGCCTTCCATTGTATTAATTTCTTTTAAGGTTTGACTTGAAAGCAAAAGCAATACGGTATCTCTTAGTTGCGGATTATGGTTTTCGATAAGCAGTTTATGTTCTTCCTTTCCAACCTCGAGCTCAATTGTTACTTTCAAGTATCTTTTACCAACGCCTCTTTTGTCCAGCAGATTAACGACAAAAGACTTTAACGGACAGATGATACTTACTTGTTGTCCTTTTTTTGCCTCAGCCTTTGTTGCCTTACCTTTTTTATACATACTATACCCTACAAAGCCACCGACTCCGATAAGCACCACCACCACTGCTATAATGATCAGCATTAGTTTTGACTTCTTGGGCGGCGTCTGTTCTTCTTCAGCGTCTTTTACTTCTTCTTTTTCCTCAGCCATTTATATCTCCCTTATGTGTTTAAAGATTATCTCTACTCTCCGGTTTAAGGATCTGTTTTTTTTATTGGTATTCGGATATAAAGGTATAGATGACCCGTAACCGCCAACAGAAAACCTTGAGGGTGAAAGCCCTTTTTCCTTTAAAAAATATTCGAGAACAGAAATTCCTCTGTAGGCTGATAGTTCCCAGTTAGATCCATATATTTCAGCCTTAACTGGGGCATTATCTGAATGACCCATTATTAAAATATCATTTGGGCAATCCTCAATGGCCTCTGCAATGGCATCGAGTGCAGAATATGCTTCTTTACGCAGGGTGGTCTTTCCGGGATCAAAAAGTATGTTACCGTGAAAAGAAAGGGAAACCCCTCTTTCATCATCAGACAGGGTAATATCGTTGTTTTCATCTTTTAACATATTCTTAATATTTGATACGAGTTTCATTTTAGTTAAAAAATGTTTCTGGTCAACAACCAATAAGCTATCGGCATCGTTGTATTTATTAACGAATCCTCCTAAATTATATACTTTTCCGGCTCCTGAGAATTCAAGAACCCCTGTGGATTCTCTGAAATGCGTCATAAGATTCTTCAATTTTTTAGAATCCATTGAGGACATGGTAAGCAAAAGGACGAAAAAAGTTAACAGAAGCATAACAAGATCTGCAAATGTTATCATCCATGAATTCGGATCGATTTTATCCTCTTCACTCACTTCTCTTCTCCATTACTGCTATTTAAAATATGTTAAAATCAAATTTCTTGTATGTGAAAAAGCCGGGCGGCTTCTTTTTAAAAATTCTTTTAATGTATTCTGGTGCATTGTATTTTAAATCAATTTCAACCCTTCTGTTTTGTGCCCGTGATTTTATACTCTCATTTGAGGTAATCGGATGATTGCTTCCGCACCCATAGGCTGTAATCCTTTTAGGAAGAACCCCGCAATGTGAAACAAAATATTTTAGTACTTTTAGCGCCATGATGGCCGACATCTCCCAGTCTGATTGATACCCTTTTTCAGGATTTATGACGTTATCTGTGTATCCGGAGATCTCCACAGGAAAAGATCCTTTGTTTATAACCTGTCCAAGTTTATCTAAAAGTGGCTGTATGGATGGCTTTATTTTAAGCCCGTTTCCCATAAACAATCCTGCTGTATTTATGACAATCTTTTTTTGGCCGCTAGTGGTTTCCAGCCTAATATCACCTTCCAATTCCTTAAGA
>Ga0307425_1002034_pt1 | contig 11692 bp, 9 predicted proteins | sample SalMarWE160330MG_FD_202152 | JGI IMG/M metagenome (GOLD analysis project Ga0307425, IMG submission 202152) | Salt marsh sediment microbial communities from the Plum Island Ecosystem LTER, Massachusetts, United States - WE1603-30 | ecosystem: Environmental > Aquatic > Marine > Intertidal zone >... | reverse complement strand
CCGCCCATATGTACCCCAGGTGATCAGCTTCGATATACTCTGCCGGCTGGTTAAAACCCCGTATCCTGTTCCTGAAAACCCATCGGCCGTTCCTGTTTTCATAGATCACCAGGTCCGTGTAGGTGCTCTGGATGAGGTAGGGCACATCCCCCGCATACATGGTTTTAATCGAATACCCGCCGGAAACATCGGAGATTTGTTTGAATTCGAGGTCCTGCACCTCGTAGGTGCCGTCGTTGTGTCCGCAGAATACCTGGTCCCCGAACCGTTCGAGCGACCATACCTGGCTTTCTGATCCCGGCAGGAGCCTGAAATCCAGCTCTGTAATTCCCGCATTTTCCAGGTTTGAAATGGGACTGTAGAACAATCCCTTGTTGGTGCCTGCAAAAAGCAGATCCCCGTAAACCAGCAGGGAATAAACCGCCCCGATTTCACCCTGGTTGTCGCGATAGAAACTTATCCCGGAACCGGGATCCACAAGATCGATCCCGTTGTCAAGTCCCACCCAGAGATACCCCTGGTCATTCGTGTAAAGCGCCAGGACCGTATTGTTCTGCAGGCCGTTCCCCTGGTTGATGTTGAACTGGAAATTGCCTTCGGGGTCAAAGATATAGATCCCGTAAAGCTGGGTCCCGAAAATGATCATCCCGTCGGGGGCCAGCAGTCCCCTGTTAACCACCCTGTCCTTCATCATCCTGGTCCTACCGGGCTGCCAGGGCCGGATCCCGTCCGCTTCCGTAAAGGTGAATATTCCCTCCACCGAGGTGGCGATCAGCAGTCCCTCTTCCCCGTAAGGCAGGATCACGCGGATCATATTGTCCCTGAAGAACGGGGAATCATCCACCAGCCTGAAATCCCCGTTCTGCAGGCGGAACAGTCCCCTGCCGCTGATCACTGCATAGATCCTGCCTCCCACATCGGAAAAGGAGGTAATCATGCCCGGGGAAGGGATGGTTTTCACCACTCCCCCGGCATACAGGAACACGACCGTGAAGGACTGGAACCAAACGGAGTCGCCATTCACCAGGATCTTCCAGATCTCCTGGTTATGGAAATCAAAATCGCTTACCTGTGCCCCGAGGGAATGGTAGCTCATAGTCCCGTAAGCGTCTTTTTCCCAGTATCCGAAATCCTCGTATGTGCCGGCGTAGATCCTGGTTCCCGGTCCCCTTGCCACCGACCGGATGATCAGGTTGTCGGGGTGACGGTAAAGCTCCCACTCCGAACCGTCGAAGGCCAGGAGTCCCTCGTTATTTGCAAAATACATGATCCCGTCTTCGCCCTGGGTAATGCTCCAGTTCTGGATGTCGGCATGGTAATCGGATTTCGTGTAATTCACCGTGCGGGTCCATTCCAGCCTGTGAATGGACGGCTGCGAGGATTCCAGGGCTTCCAGGGATTCCAGGGCTTCCAGGGATTCCAGGGCTTCCAGGGAATGCCCGGCAGAAACCACCGGCAGTAAGAGCCACAGGGTTATCAGCATCCTGTTCACGGGGACTTCTTCAAATTAAAGGAGACTTCGGTACATTAAAAATAAAAGACAGTTTGATAAATTCAAAGGGAATGCTATTAAAACTGAAGGCTGCAGGCATTCCGTGCGAAAGACCCGCATGTTGGAGCTGATGGGGCCATCCTCAGAAAACAGGCACCTGAGGCAGAGTAATTTCGGATAATTATTTGTAAATTTCTGAGCTTGTTAACCGCTATTTTCAGACAACAGATGACCCTGAAAGAATTCCTTAATTATGCGCTGATCGATAAAGAAGACTTCGATATTACGGTCTACGAGGTGCTCATCAGCCTGCTGGTGCTTGTGATCGCCTCGCTGCTGATCAGGGCGCTTTCGAGGATTTTCCGGAGGCGCGAAGAGGGCAAGTTCCTGGACCCCGGGAGGAGCCATGCCATCTTCCAGGTCCTGAAGTACGTCATATGGGTGGCGGCCATTCTGATCGCCTTTGAAACGATCGGGATAAAACTGACCCTTCTGCTGGCCGGGTCGGCGGCCCTGCTGGTGGGACTGGGACTCGGGCTCCAGGAGATCTTCAAGGACATCATGTCCGGGGTGGCCATCCTGTTCGAGGGGAGCCTGAAGGTCGGCGACGTTGTGGAGATCCAGGAAGGCCTCGTGGGGAAGGTAGTTGAGATCGGCCTGCGCACCTCCAAGATCGAGACGCGCGACAACATCGTCATGGTCGTACCCAATTCGAAATTCGTTACCGATATCGTGATCAACTGGAGCCACATAGAAAAGAGAACCCGGTTCCACGTTGATGTCGGGGTGGCCTATGGCTCGGATGTGGACAAGGTTACCCGGATCCTGCTTGAATGCGCCCAGAACCAGGAAAAGATATCCTCTTCACCGAAGCCCTTTGTCAGGTTCAACGACTTCGGAGATTCCTCGCTTGATTTCCAGCTGTTTTTCTGGTCCACCGAAACCTTCCGTGTCGAGTTCATCAAGAGCGAGATCCGCTACAAGATCGATGCGGCTTTCAGGGCAGAGGGCGTCCATATCCCCTTCCCGCAGCGCGACGTCCACATCAAGTCGCAGCCCCCCGGACAATTATAGCAGTATTCCTGCGTTTAAGAAGAAGTTGTCTAAACCACACAAAACCCGGTCAAAATCAAATCCCCTGAACCCCTGATTGGATTCAGCCTGATCCTGCTTTTCTCCTGCTCGGGAGGCAGCCATGGTGGATCGGTCCTTACTACACCCGTAGAGAAAAGGGATTATATCGATAAAATTACCGTATCCGGGAACCTGGAATCCATTAAGACCGTCTCCATACAGGTTCCCATGGTATTTGCCGACCTGACTGTAAACTGGCTGGTCGAGGAAGGAAGCCATGTCAGGAAAGGAGATACCGTCTGCATTCTTGATGCCAATAAGCTGGAAGAGGACTATGCCCGGGCTGTGGACCGGTACCAGATTGCCCGTGCCGAATACTTAAAATCCAAGGCCGACCTGGACCTTCAGTACATCATGCTGGAGTCGCAGGTCAACATCATAGACCTCTCAACCGCCATCACCAGGCTGGATTCCCTGCAGCTTCGGTTCACCTCCCCGCAGGAAAAAAAGAAAATCGGGCTGGAGTTGCAAAAGGCCGAAATTGAGAGGCAGAAGCTCGCAGACAAGCTCAGGCTCCTGGAAAGCATCAACTCCTCGGAGATGAAGAAGATGGAACTGAGGATCAGCCAGGAACAGAACCGGATCAACCGGGCAATGGACCAACTGAATAAGCTGGTGCTTACCTCTGCAGTGGACGGGCTTGTGATCTATGCCTTGTCATGGAGCACCGGAGTAAAAATTGCTGAGGGGGACATTGTATGGAACAACATGCCGCTCCTGGATATCCCGCAAATGGACGAAATGCAGGCGAAACTCTTTGTCAGTGAGACCGGTTTTAAGCAGATCCAGGAGGGACAGGAAGTTGAAATCAGGGTCGATGCCGTTCCCGGAATGATCCTGACAGGCAGGGTCAAACTCAAAGCGCCCATGGGAAAACCGGTCAGAAGAGGCTCAAAGGTAAAGGTATTCGAGATCACGGCCTCCCTTGACAGCGCCAGCCTTGGGGTGCAGCCGGGACTGAGCGTCACCTGTGACGTTTTCATCAACCGTATCGCCGATACCCTTGTGATCCCCGTGGTATCAGTCTTCGAAGAGGACAGCATCAAGGTAGTGTATGTCGAAAAAGGGAAAAGGTTCCGCAGGCAGCCTGTTGAGATCGCCCTGAGCAATAACAAATTCGCCGTTATCCGGTCGGGCCTTTCCGGCAATGAAACGATTGCAATAGTGAAACCCCCTGAATCCATAATCCTTAATTGAAGTCCATGAAAAAATATGCATTTCCTGCCTTCCTCCTGCTGATCGCCTCCTGCCAGTCGAATATGCATAAAGACGTAGAGACGACCGAGGTCCGGCGGGGCGAGTTTTACATCGACATCGCCGAGGAGGGTGAGATCAATGCAACCCGTGCGGTGAGCATATCCTCACCATCGATCAGCTGGCAGTTCGGCATGCTGAAAATCGCTGAGATCGTTGAAGACGGCTCCGAGGTAAGTGCCGGGGATACCGTGATCCGGTTTGATCCCACCGACGTTCATAAAGTCATTATTGATGCACAGGCAGAACTTGAAATAGCCAATGCCGAAATGGCAAAACTGGTTGCCCAGCAGGAATCGAAGATCGGGGAACTGGAAGCGGATCTCAGGATCTCCGAGCTTGATTACCAGATCAATGAGATCAGGCTTGAACAGGCAACCTTTGATTCGGAAGTGGCCCGCAGGGAATTGCAATTGAGCCTGGAGAAGGCCAGGATCTCCCTGGAAACGGCACGTGAAGAGATCGCAAACCAGAAACGGATCCACGTCGAGGAAATCAGACAGAAGGAGGTGAATATCAAGCAGTTGAAGAAAAACCTCCAGGAAGCCTATGAAACCCTGGACCTGCTGACGGTTACCAGTCCCGGTTCAGGCATCGCCATCCTCCGTCAGAACTGGTCCACCGACGAGAAATGGGCGGTGGGTGAGCAGCCCTGGCCCGGCGAACCACTGGTCAGCCTGCCTGACCTCAGCGAGCTGAAGGCAGAAACCGAGATCAACGAAGTGGATATTGCCAAGATCAAGCTTGACCAGAAGGTGGAGATCAAACTGGACGCTTTTGCGGATACGGTTTTTACCGGGAGGGTGGTTTCCATAGCGGGACTGGCAAAATTCAAGGACCGGGACTCGAAGGTCAAGGTTTTTCCCGTCGAAGTCCTGCTCGATGAGGCTCCCAAAAAATTCATGCCGGGCATGACCGTCAGCTGCAGGATCATGGTGGACCGGATCGGGGATGCCCTTTACATACCCCTGGAGGCATTATTCAGCGAAGGCGCTGAAGATTACGTGTTTGTAAAAACGGGGAGCGGCTTTAAGAAAAAAACCATTGAAACCGGACTGGCAAATAATGATTTCGTGATCGTTGAAGAGGGACTAAGGGAAGGTGACCGGATCTCGCTCATTGACCTGTCAGCCGGAGAAACCCGGTAAGAACCTATAAAAAACAAGCAAACTGATGAAGCAATTTCCCGTTCTCGTCCTCCTCCTCCTGCCGGGGTTTTCCTGCGACAGGGGGGATCAGGCCGGGACCTGCACCATTCAGCAGGGCGATTTCCAGGCCAGCCTGACCGAAACAGGGGAATTGCAGGCCGTCGTTGCCAGGCACATCATAATGCCCTTCCTTGGATTCAGGTACGGGTACAGGAACAAAATTACGGGTATGGTCGAACACGGCAAGCTGGTCTCAAAGGGAGACTCCGTGATCTCGCTCGACCCGTCGAACGTGATGAGATTCCTGGTAGCCAGGGAAAATACCCTGGAAATGGAAAAGGCCGTTTTCAACAAGCTCCTGGTGGAACATGAAAACAGGGCAAAGCAGCTCAGGTCCCAGTTGCTGCAACAGGAAGCAAGCTACAATATGGAAAAACTGGAACTTGAAAAATCACGGTTTGATTCGGACCGGAACAAGAAAATCCAGGAGCTTGAATTTCAGAAAGCCGGGATCAGCCTGAACAAAATCAGGAAAAGCATCACGTACAACGACCGGATCGCCGAACTGGACCGCATCATACAGGCCACAAAGATCAGGCAGCTGGAAAACGACATCGAGGATTCACACCAGGCCCTTACCCGCCTTATCCTGAGAAGTCCGAACGACGGGATCCTGCAGATCGAGTATAACAGGAGCACCCGCCAGCTTTTTAAAACCGGTGATGAAACCTACCCCAACCGCAGCCTGGCCGTGATCCCGGACCTGCGGAGAATGAAGGTAAAATCAACGGTGAACGAAATGGACATCGATAAGATCAGGCTGGGACAGAAGGTTATCGTTCGCCTGGATGCGTTCCCGAACCTGGAATTCAGGGGGGAGATTTTCTCGATCGGAAAGCTCAGCCGGGAAAAAAGCCGGGATTCAAACATCAAGATCTTTGACATCGAGGTTCTGGTGGAGGAAAACGAAAGTGAAGTATTGAAGCCCGGCATGACGGTGAGCTGCGAGATCATCTACGCCGAAATCAATGATGCCTTCTACGTTTCAAATGATTGCATCCTGCGGGAAAACGGCCAGTACTACATCCGGCTGGTCAGGCATGGGAATGTGATCAAAACCCCCGTGGAAACGGGTCCCAGGAACAACAGCCAAACCGTCATTTACGGGGATTTCAGCAAAGGCCAGGAGGTCCTTTCCCAGGAAAGGCCCGGCCCGGCAGCCCTAAACTAAAATCAACCCTCAAGCGAAATGCAATTAAGTGAAAATTTCCATGTGGCATTTGCTTCCGTCCGCGACCACAAGCTGCGTTCATTCCTGACCATGCTGGGCATTATTTTCGGCGTGGCTTCCGTGATTGCCATGCTTTCGATCGGGGAGGGCGCAAAGCGGCAGGCGATCGCCAAGTACAAGGATCTCGGGGTGAACAACATCATCATAAGGGACAAGGAATACACGGATGAGGAACTCGAAGAAGTACGGGCGAAGTTCTCACAGGGATTGTCGATGGACGATGCAGAAGCCATCATGGCCGTTGTGCCGATGGTTGAAAAAATCGCCCCCCAGTCCGAGAAGGACGTTGAGGTCCAGTTTGAGGACCGCAGCGCAAAGGCAACCCTCATCGGGATAACCCCCTCCTTCACCGCCATCCTGAATTATTCCGCCGGCAGGGGGATCTTCATCAACGAGGACCATTACAGCCGGAGCCTCAAGGTCTGCGTACTGGGAGCCTCCATTGCCGACGAACTTTTTCCTTTTGATGACCCGGTGGGCAGGAACATAAAGATCGAGGACCAGTGGGTGGAGGTCGTCGGGGTTATGAATACCAAGTCATTGTTCACCGAGACGGTGGGGGAACTGGCATCGCGGGACCTGAATACGGATATTTACATTCCCCTTACGGCATTCAATAAAAGGTTCCTCCGGGAAAACCAACTTGAAAGCGAAGTCAAACAGATCACCGTCAAGGTTTCCAATCCCGCACGGCTCGTGGAAATTGCGGGGATCATCAAGCAGTTGCTGAACCGCCATCACTTTAATAATGAGGACTTCAGCATAATCATACCCTTCGAGCTGCTGAAACAGGAGGAAAAGGAACGGAGGATCTACAATATCCTTCTCGGGTCGATTGCAGCCATATCGCTGCTGGTTGGAGGCATCGGCATCATGAACATCATGCTGGCTTCCGTGCTGGAAAGGACGCGTGAGATCGGCATCCGGAGGGCCATCGGTGCCAAACGAAAGGACATCCTCAACCAGTTCCTTACCGAGGCCGTTGTAATCAGCATTACCGGGGGCATCATCGGACTTGTACTGGGACTCCTGATCTCCCTGTTCATAACGCTTATAACGGACATTACCACGGCGGTTACGCTCTATTCCCTCGTGATCGCCTTTTTGTTTTCCGTGCTGGTCGGCATCAGCTTCGGGTACTTCCCGGCGAAAGAGGCCTCCAGCCTGGTTCCAATTGAAGCCATACGGCATGAATGATCCAGGCGCATGCGCCTGAACAAAATAATCCGATACCCTTAAACACGCGAAATATGAACCTGTCGAAAGATCTTCAGAAGAAGAACGCTGCCCTGATCTGCCTGCTGGGCATGAATCTCTGCCTTTTTTCCCAGGAGATGCACCGGCTTGATCTGCAAAAGAGTATTGAACTGGCCGGTATGCGAAGCCATGAAATGCGGGTGCTAAAAGAGGGACTGGAACAATCAAAGTACGAACTCAGATCAGCCACAAGCCGATTCAGGACCCATGTGGACATGGACCTGGTGCTTCCAAACTTTACCGAAACTATAACCGAATGGGAAGACAGCACCGGGATCCTGTTTTTCCCTCAAAAACAGCTTCGCTTCAGCAGCTACCTTAACGTCAACCAGCCCCTTCCCACGGATGGGTATGTTTTCCTGAGATCCGGCTTTTACAACATCGATGATTACAATAAATCAGACAGGCTGACCTACCTCAATTCACGGATCGGTTTCCGCCAGCCGCTGACCGCATTGTATTCGTACAACCACATCCGCTCGGAATTCAAAAGGGCAAAGCTTAATTACGAACTGGCACTGAAACGTCTTAAAAGGGCCGAACTGGACCTGGTCTACGAGATCAGCCAGGCATTTTATGCAACGGCCAAGGCCAAGGAGCAGATGAGGATCGCCGAACAGGATCTTGAACGCCAAACGGAGGCGGCACAGATTGCGAAGGATAAGTATAACGCGGGACTGATACGCGAGGTGGAATCCCTGCAGATGGACGTTGACCTTGCACAGGCCGTGAACGATTTCGACATCGCCACCGTGGATTATTATGCGGAGCTGAATTTTTTCAAACAAAAACTCGGCCTGCAGCTGAGCGACAGCGTTTTCCTGGTCAGTGACCTGAGTTACAACATCGTGGAGGTGGACGAGGAGCTTGCGGTGGAAAACGGACTGGCCAACCGGATGGAGATCCGGGAACACGAGATCGGGATCGAGCTCTCGGAGATCGAGATCAGGAGGACACGGTCACAGGGCATCATCAACGGGGAAGTAAGCGGCTACTATGAACTCATCGGGACCAACCAGGGATACAGGCCCCTTGGCTTCGGTGAAGCCCTGGGAAGCTCCTTCGACCAGATGAGGGACCGGCCGGGCAATTTCGGGATCGCCCTTACGATCAATATTCCCATCATTGACTGGGGGGAGAACAAAGCCCTGGTAAAAGCTGCACAATCGAGCCTCAAAATGAACCAGATCCGTTTCGACGAAGAAAAAATCAACATCGAGATGGAGATACGCAACTCGGTCAGACAGCTGACAAGCAGCCTGAGGCGCTTGCAGCTGCTGGAGAAGAACCTTGAAGTGGCAGAAAAAAGTTACGATATCTCAAAGCAACGTTTCTCAAACGGAGACATCGACAGCCAGTCCCTCGCCCTGGACCGCGACCGGCTTAACCTGGCCTACCTGGCACATCTTGATGCCTATATACAGTACAAACTTGGACTTGCCGACCTGATGCGGAAGTCCTTTTATGATTTTGAATCCGGCAGGTCTCTGACAGAAGGGGAGATTTAAGACTGATTTCGCCCCGGCTTTTTTCGTCCCGGTTCACTTCGCCCCGGCCTTGCTGTATCCCCAACCGGGGTGGCCGAAAATGTAATGAAGCGCATCGGAAAGGGACCTGGAGCGGCCGATGTCCTTGCCTATGGCAATGAATTCGTGGAAAAGGATGTTCGGTACGCTCTGGGAATCGATGTTCCTGGTGATTCCGAACCGGACCGTCTCCTCTTCCTTCCGGAAGGTTCCGAAGAGTCTGTCCCACAGGATGAGGATCGCCCCGTAATTCTTGTCGATGTACTCCGGGTTGCTGCCGTGGTGTACCCTGTGGTGCGAGGGCGTATTCAGGAACCATTCTAAAAATCCCAGGTTCCGGATCATCTGGGTGTGCACGAACAACTGGAAGAAATAGGCCACCGAATCCATCAGGATGATGGCCAGGGGATCAAACCCGATCATGGCGATGGGCGCCCAGGCCACATACCGGAAGGTCTGTATGAAAAAGTTATTACGCACAGCCGTCGAAAAATTGTAATGCGTGGAACTGTGATGGGCCACGTGAAAGGCCCACAGGATCCTGATCTCATGGCTGAGCCGGTGGAACCAGTAAAAGATCAGTTCGTTCAGGAAGAAAAGAACGATCCAGGACCACCAGACCATTCCGATATCAAACAGGGCATAGCGTTTAAAGAATGTAAAAAAGGCCACGAAGGTACCCTTGCCGATGACCATTAAAATGGTGGTCAACAATCCCAGAATGATGTTATTGGTAATGTCACGGCCCTTGTACAGCTTCAGGTTCCTGCGGTATGCTACAATGGACTCAATGGTGACGACAATAAAAAAAACACCGTATGCCAGGTAATGCCGGAGCTCCATGGAACTGTTGATGTGGACTAAAATTACTATTTTAATTCCAAATTATTATTCCTTAAATTTATTTGCACCTAATCCTGAAATATCTTCAAGTTATGATTCATTCCAGATCCATCACACTAATTTTCCTGGCTGCGCTTCCATTTCTGCCCTGCAATGCCCAGTTCCGGTCTTTCGGCATCAAAACAGGCGCCGGGGCTACCATCGTGGATGTGGCCAAAGCCATCGAGTATGACGACCTGGAAGAGTGGGATACCTGGGCGGTGATCATCAAGGCGGAAGGGGAATATATGCTTTCAGAGGGACTCTCCATTGGAGCAGAGTTAGGGACCAACAGGCTTTATTACTGGGAATACAGGTGGTCGGACGGGACTTATTCCGGCACACGCTGGGGTACGGAATGGACCTCCAACCTGGGGGTTCACGTAATAAAATATTTAGGGGAAAATTTCTTCCTCAAGGGCGGGGCCGGCCTTCATTTCTTTTTTTCCGGGGGAACGGTAGCCGGGCTCCTGGCATCGGCAGGATACACTGTTCCCCTGACGGATCACCTGCAGCTGCCCGTTGAACTCAGGATAGAGCCCGTATTCGGAAATGCTACCCCTATCCTGGTCGTACTCGGTGTGGGAATCAGATACAAACTTTGATGTCCGCAAGCATGAATCCCCTGCTGACCCGCATACGCAATTCCATGGCAATCCTGCTGCTTGCCTGCATTACCGTCGCATGCGAGGATGAAAGTGCCAGGGACGCACTCGATCCCGGAACACTTGGCAGATGGATCACTTACAACGCCGGCAGCGGCCTGGGCGATAATTTCATCTGGAACATCTATGAGGACAGCCAGGGAAATATCTGGACCGGCACCAACGATGCGGGCGTCAGGACATTTAACGGCACGAACTGGTCGGGTTACACCACAAACAGCGGAATGCTTTCGAACACCGTTTATGCAGTGGTACAGGATGCCGACGGGGACATGTGGTTCGGTACGGGCGGGGGACTGAATTTCCTTATCGACGGACTGGTTTATTACAATGAGAATTTTCTTGACGTACCTATAACAGCCCTTTACGAGGACAGCCACAGGCGCATTTGGATGGGGACATACGGGGCAGGCATCTACATGTATTTTAACGGTTCATTCTACGAGGCCTATTTTGCCGGCAGAAAGGAGTACAATTACATCAATTCCATAACCGAGGATAAGTCCGGCCTCATCTGGTTCGGCACGGAAGGAGCGGCTATTGACTTCGACGGCAATGATTTTTTCATCGTTGATTCAACCTACGGATTACACAACCAGGACATCACGTTTATCCTGGAGGACAGCTGGGACCAGCTCTGGTTCTGCAGCTTTCACAATAAGTTCATTTCAAGGTACGATGGAAAAAATTTCGAGGAAATTTACCTCTACCACGGATATAACATCGCCGGTACCTTATCGATGGCGGAGGATCTGGATCACAACCTCTGGTTCGTCACCGCGGCCGGGGGGATCATCAAGTACAACGGGATTGAGATGATCCCGGTCAAGACACCCCTGAGCCACCAGGATGAGTCCTTCTCATGCAGCCTGGCGGACCGGAACGGAAATCTGTGGTTCGGGGGACTGAAACACGGGATCCTTGTTTATATCAATGAATAATGAATGGCGCTGGGAGATGAACAGGCTACTGAGCATAACGGTCATGATTTTTATAACCCTGATGGCATCCGGGCAGACCGCCATGGAGATCCTTACCGAAAA
>Ga0307425_1002033_pt1 | contig 11698 bp, 10 predicted proteins | sample SalMarWE160330MG_FD_202152 | JGI IMG/M metagenome (GOLD analysis project Ga0307425, IMG submission 202152) | Salt marsh sediment microbial communities from the Plum Island Ecosystem LTER, Massachusetts, United States - WE1603-30 | ecosystem: Environmental > Aquatic > Marine > Intertidal zone >... | reverse complement strand
TTTCCGTTTTTGTATCTCAAATCGTCGCTCCATTGTTCTACCTTTCCATGGGAACTATTCCCCTGGAAAGTTAATCGTATAAATGAGTTAGAACTCTTTAATAATGTTAGACAGTAAAATTAGGGATTCCGACGTGTATAGCTGTGAATATCCCTGGGACCCCAAGAGCATCCCACCGGAGGGAAACAGGACGCCGGCAGAGGTATGCGATAAGATCTCGGGGACCTGGTTTTGGAACACGGCGGACGGACCTGAACATGTAAAAGATGCCCAGGAAATTATCAAAATGCTCAAGCTTTGCAGCGAACGAAATGCCAACTATCTACTCAATGTCCCCCCGGACAGGAATGGCCTGATCTCAGGCATACACCTGGAGCGCATACAGGAGGTTGCCGCGTTGTTAAACGCGTCCGTAACCGGAAAAGATAGGAAATAGTACGGGTCAAATGCTTTGGTCCGCAAGAGGCGGCTTAGACAAAAAGTCTTTTGCAGTCCGGCATAAAACTCCTTGATGAATTGGGCGGATGTTTGTATCCTTTCGAGCAGACAGCGGTTAAAGGCGGAATCAGGGCTCGCTTCATGTCGCAGAGCCGGTGTTCTTTTTGGCCTTATAGGGAATATAACAATCAATTGCCCGATGGCAGAAAGGAGTACCCGATGAAAACAATTAAAACATTCGGGATTGTACTCGGCTTAGTGCTGGCAATCGCAATAGTAACTTTTGCTGAGCCTTCATTAACAATCTACAACCAGGAATTTGCCGTAATAAGGGACCAGATCGAACTGTCTCTGAAGCAGGGGGAAAATGAGGTTACTGTTACGGACATCACAGCCCAGGCCGAGCCGGAGTCAGTAATTCTGCGTGACCCGGCGGGAAAGTATGCCCTTAGAATATTGGAGCAGAACTATCGTGCGGATCCCGTTTCGACTGAGCTGCTCCTGTCTTTGTACGAGGGCCAGGAGATCGACTTTATCACCGAGTCGGAGATGGTCCGCGGCAGGATTGTCCGAAGCGGAAGCGTGTTGCCGCCCTCGACTATCCGGGACATGGAAGAATTCTACAGAACGGTTGAATACTTGGACCGGCGTAAACCCCAGGAGCAGCCGATCATCGAAGTCAATGGTCGAATGCGTTTCGGTCTGCCCGGCGAGCCGCTCTTTCCTTCGCTCAAGGACGATACGATTCTAAAGCCGACGCTGCACTGGCTCATAGAATCAGAGCAAAAAGCCCGCTTCGACGCCGAGCTGTGCTATATCACCGGCGGCATGAGCTGGAAGGCGGATTACAATCTCATCTATCCGGAGAAAGGGGATGTAATGGACCTCATCGGGTGGGTCACGATGAATAACAAAAGCGGCAAGACATTCGAGAACGCCAAAATCAAATTGATGGCCGGCGACATCAGCAAGATCCGAAGAGAGGATCGGGCCATGTATTATATGGGTGGCATGGGTGGAGCCGCGCCGGCCATGGCACCCCCCGTCTCCGAAAAGACTTTTGATGAATACCATCTCTATACGCTTAACAGACGGACGACTCTGCGGGACAAGCAGACAAAGCAGGTTGAGTTTGTCAGGGCCGGAGCTGTAAAGTCGGTAAGTTTGTACGTCTATGACGGGGCCGACATCGATCCTCGACGTAGCTGGCCGTCGGAAAACGCACGCAACAGACCCGAATATGGAACTCAATCGAACACAAAAGTATGGGTCATGCGTGAATTTAAGAATTCTGAAGCCAACAGTCTTGGAATTCCGCTCCCGAAGGGACGGATAAGGTTCTACCGGCGTGATGATGACGGGCAGTTGGAGTTCACGGGAGAAAATACCATCGACCATACTCCTCGCGATGAAACAGTACGGGTTTATACGGGAAATGCCTTTGATCTGGTGGGTGAAAGACGGCAGGTTAATTTCAGGACCGACAATGTACGCCGAGTGGCGGATGAGTCTTTCGAGATCAAAGTGCGCAATCACAAAGAAAACCAGAGTGCGGAAATCAGAATCGTTGAGCATCTCTATCGAAAACGCAATTGGGAAATCACAAAAGCGAGCCACGATTACACCAAGACGGATAGTCAGGCCATAGAATTCCGTGTTGCCGTAGATCCGGACAAGGAGCAGGTTGTCACATACGAAGTGCATTACACATGGTAGCAGGGATTACAATTGACGCTGTCGCTCAATCGAACCGCCTGGCGGGAAATTATGAAAGCGAAATATAAGCATACGAATATAGTCGCCACCGATTGGCGGAAGCTGGCCGGATTTTATCAGCAGGTCTTTGGCTGCGAGCCTGTTCCGCCGGAGAGGGCCGCTGTCGGCGAGTGGGTCGAACGCTGTACGGGCGTTCCCGGCGCTGAAGTGCACGGCGTTCATCTGCGGCTGCCCGGCTATGGTGAAGATGGGCCCACGCTGGAGATATTTCAGTACAACCGGGCCGAGCAACGAGCGGAGACAGCAATCAATCGGCCTGGCTTAGCGCATCTTGCCTTCGAGGTTGACGACGTCGAAGCCGGCAGGGACGAGGTCATCGCGGCGGGCGGCAAGTGCGTTGGGGAGCTGGTAAACGTCGAGATTCCCAACGCCGGCACAATCACATTCATTTACATGACAGATCCTGAAGGGAATATTATCGAACTGCAGAAATGGGTCTAACCCTAACGGGCTAAGACGCCGAGATGCAATATGATAGACGCGACGGCGACTACTAAGAGCGAATTGATGCTCAGGAGAAGACACGAGGATGAACATCAGACAGAACATAAGACTCGGAATCATATTGTTTTCGTTCTTTCTTTTTCCCGCCACTTTTTATTACTTGTCCCCGTACCTGATAATCGAGGCAACAGCCAAAGGGATTATAAACGGCAGTTTTATCCTTTTTTCACTGATGTTCTTCAGCTCTCTGGTTCTCGGCAGAGGTTTCTGCGGATGGGTGTGCCCTGCCGGCGGCTGCCAGGAGGCGATACTTCTCGCAAGGACAAGGAAAGTTAAACGAGGGGATTTCATCAAATGGATTATTTGGGTACCCTGGATCAGTGCGATTGTGATAACCGCCATCAAGCGAGGTGGATACGGAGAAGTAGATTTATTTTACCAAACGAAATTCGGCTTTTCCATCGATAATGTCTATGCCCTGATTACTTATCTTGCCGTGCTGCTTTTGATTGTCATCCCGGCGTTTATCATCGGCAGGCGTTCCTTTTGTCATCATATCTGCTGGATGGCGCCTTTTATGATTCTCGGCAGAAAAATAGCGAATGTAATTAAACTGCCTTCGCTGAGGCTCGCTGCAAATCCTGAAGTATGCATCAACTGCCGAAGATGTACTGAAAACTGTCCTATGAGCCTTCCAGTCGAGGACATGGTCGGGCAAAGGCGGATGGAGAATGCTGAGTGCATCCTTTGCGGCGGATGTGTCGATTGCTGCAAACGCGGAGCTATAACATACAAATTCGGACAAATATAGAAAATTTGGGGAACAGAATGAAAAGACGAGAATTCATCACAACGACAGCGACGTCCATCGCCGGACTGATGCTTGGCCAGTCGGTATCGGCAAAAGATAGTACGAGACAACAGAACAGACCGAATATTCTTTTTATCATGACCGACCAACAGCAAGCCGGCATGATGAGCTGTACAGGCAACAAGTGGCTTAAAACTCCCGCAATGGACAGGCTTGCGGCTTCGGGCGTGCGATTCGAAAGGGCTTTTGCGAGCAATCCGGTTTGTGTGCCGAGCCGATTCAGTCTGCAGATCGGTCTTATGCCCAGCGCTATAGGAATGGGCCAGAACGAAGATTCCGAACAGGCAGCGGTGACAGAGGCTATGGTGCAGCAATCGCTCGGTCGGTTGTTCCATGAAGCGGACTATGAAACTGTTTACGGCGGCAAAGTCCACCTGCCAAGTAAGATGAAAGGTATAGCGAACCTTGGATATCGAAATCTTACGAGTAACAGACGGCAGGGCCTTGCAGATGTTTGCGCTGAATTTTTGAAAGGCCGGCATGAAAAACCATTTCTGCTGTTTGCCTCGTTTATCAATCCGCACGATATCTGCTATATGGCAATCAATGATTTCAACCGCTCGCAGCAAAAGGCCCCGATTAATAACGAGGATTCAAAGATCTGCGAAGCTGTGCTGGATCGCGTGCGAAAAGCGGGTGACATCGGCGATTTCGTTGAGAAGAACTGCCCTTCGCTACCGGCAAATCATGCCGTGCCGGACCGTGAGCCGGAGTGCATTACGCTCAACTACCTTAACGTCAGGCCGTTCCGGGCGTACATCCGCAAGAATTGGAGCGAGAACCAATGGCGGCTGCACCGCTGGGCATACTGCCGGTTGACCGAAATGGTCGATAAGGAAATCGGGATCGTGCTCGACGCCTTGCGGGAGGCGAGGCTGGAGAATAATACGCTGGTCGTCTTTACCAGCGACCACGGCGACATGGACTCGGCACATAAAATGGAACACAAATCCGTACTGTATGAAGAAGCTGTACGCATTCCGTTTATTATGAGCTATAAAGGCAGGATACCCGCGGGCGTTGTAGATGATACGCATCTGGTCTCCAACGGGCTGGATTTGCTTCCGACCCTTTGTGATTACGCCGGTATAAAAACGCCCGAAGGATTGCCCGGCAGAAGTTTGCGGCCCTTGGCGGAGGGAAAGGATGCTGAACAATGGCGGGATTTCGTTGTCACAGAAAGCCAGGACGGCAGGATGGTGCGAACAAAACGATTCAAGTATTGTATATATGATTCGGGCAGCCATCGCGAGCAGCTCATTGACATAGAGAATGACCCGAGTGAGATGGAAAATCTTACCGAGAATTACGTTTATAAGGATGTTCTAAAAGGACATCGGCGGCTTTTGCACGACTGGGTCGAAAAAACAGGCGATAAAATTGCTGCAAAGTACGTAATTGCCGGGTAATGAAAATTCGCTGTAAGGAGCATAATTATGGCTTTTACATTACAATTAGGAGAACAGGCGCCGGATTTCAAACTACCCGCTACGGACGACAAGACATACGAACTGTCCGATTTCGACGGTGCCGATGTATTGGTGATCTTTTTCACCTGCAACCATTGCCCTTATGTAATCGGTTCCGACGAGGTCACCCGAAAGACGGTGGAAAAATTCGCTCCCCAGGGCGTAAAATTCGTCGGCATCAACTCCAACAGCAAAAACACCTACGCGGAAGACGATTTCGAGCATATGGTTGCACGGATGAAACAGCGCAAATTCCCATGGCTCTATCTTTATGACGAGTCTCAGGCGGTTGCCAGGGCGTATGGCGCGTTGCGAACGCCGCACTTTTTCGTATTCGACAAAGACCGCAGGCTCATTTACACCGGCCGGGGCGTGGATAATCCTCGTGATGCGAGCAAGATAACGGTCAACGATCTTGAAAGAGCGCTCGAAGAACATCTTGCCGGCAAGCCTGTGTCCGTTCCACTGACAAATCCCATAGGCTGCAACGTCAAATGGGACGGTAAGGACCCGCACTGGATGCCGGTTGAAGCATGTGATTTGGTCTGAGAATGATTAGTGCGATTAATCGCGATCTGCCTTGCTTGTGTTATTTTTCCAATATACTGTGTTCTTCTATCAGGTTTTCTATTATTTTGTCAAATTCCGGATTACGAAGGTATCCCTCATCGTAATACCATAATCCGGGAAGAAGCTCTCTGTCACCATACTTGAAATTACGCTCCGGTTCTTTGTAATCTTCCGGGTAGATATTCACTCCAAAATGGCTCATTTCCCTTTTAATATGGTCCCAGCCCCCGTGCATCTCTACTGTCAGACAGCCGTCATAACTTATAAGACAGACATATGGTTTAAGGTCCCGGATGGCTTGCGGAATCTGTATTTCTTTTGGTAGAACGAATTTGAGGGTATCGAGATGTCTGATTTCATCGGGCGGGGGATTCAGGCGCAGGCGGTCTTTGGGGATCTGGCTCAGGATTTCTCTGCCAGCCTTCAACAACGCTTGATGATCCGTATCGCATAGCAGCAGCACACGACGGAGATGTGCTTGATGATGTATATCATTTACTACCTTTTTCATATAAATAAAAGCTAAACGCCGATTCCAGCGTTGCACATAGCCATTCGGCCAGAAAACAAAGCCGGCTATCAAGGCAAGAACTACTACGGCAACAGTGATTCCGAGAACCTTTTTCTTTCTTGCTTTCATTTTGTAATACCTTCCAATGAAGACTTCCACGTTCTGAACTTTTAGCATTGAAAATATTATACGTATTGAGCTTTGCTGCACGTGCTGGTCTATTCATCAAAAAGAAAATTTCGCTCGCCTGGCTCTGCCTCAGGTATAATTTGACATAGTAACTTCACAATTATTTCTGTCAAGTGACTTATCAATTGCGGATTTAATTAAAATAATGCAGCTATAATTACCAGGCATGAGGCATGTAACTTTCGAACCGCCTGATGTATTGCCAATCGTCTCTATACTCGTGGCAGAGGCCCCAGCGCATAGCTTCAAGCGGACTTTTGTCTGTATCTAATGAGCGAACTAAGCCAACCGCTTGAGGGCCCCATTTAATGTGGGATTTGATTTCGAAGTTGACGCCGTCCTCGGCGAATTGCATGGTGTTTCTTTCGGGACCGTCGGTTATTAGCATGGCTGCAATGCCGCCCCGATAGGGCCAGATGCATAGTTCGTGGCCGCTGTTTGTAATGGGATTGTACGGCGATTTGACGTAGGGGCCTTCCGGCTTGTCGGCAATAGCAACGCCCCATTTTATCTCTCGTCCGCCGAATGTGATGCGCTCGCCCATGCGCTCGCCTTTGTAGTAGAGGTAAAACTTGTTTTTATAATACATCAATGTGGGATCGTGCACTTTGTGACTGTCAAAATCGCCCTGTTTTTTCACTTTGAAGCGATTGTCCTCATCTCCCAGCCATTGCCCGTTATCGGCTGGTTTAAGAATAGGTGCATCTAATTTTTTCCAGGGCCCATCCGGTGAATCAGCAATGGCCATACCGACATTATTTTTTACACGGTTGAGATAAGGCGCTTTGACCACCTGATAAACAAGATAATATTTTCCATTGTGTGCTAATATTTCGGGAGTAAATACCGCTCGGTCGTCATAAGCCCCTTGCGGCCCTCTTCCGACGGCAAGTCCCTGCTCTCTCCAATCCCATCCATCTTTCGACGTGGCGTACCAAACCTCAGTCAAATCCCAAGGAAAGACTTTTTTCGAAGGATCGCCTGTGCCGAAACCGTATGCTTTCCCTTCGCCTTTGGTGTACCAGACATAATAGGTGTCATCCACAAGAATAACCGCACTCGGATCTCTGCGAATTACACCTTCTTCATATTGGAAATCACCTTTGAGATCATGCATTCTAAAACCGCAAAACCACTCGGTGCCCTGGTCGTAATTTCTTTCTATTGCACGCTTCGATGCCGCGCTTAGCTTACCTCCGATTGGAATAGCATTATTCTCATAAATTTCTTCTTTGGTTTTTGGGGCTGAAGAAGGCGATTCGCATCCTGCTATACCGATAATAAGACAAGACAGCAAGCAGCAAGTAATGTGTTTCATTTTGTGTAAAACCATTAATTATAGAACTTTCATTTATCGAATAGATAATCTTATCCAGTAATCCCTGGTCATCAAAATAATTTTTACTGTTATTGTCCCGATACTGCCGAAAATATATTCAAGAAGATGGTTTTGACGATGAGAAATAATCCGGTCTCCGACAGTGTTGCGATGATTATCGTTCTTTTGATGGCTATCGGTACGGTCTTTGTATTCTCGGCCAGCGCTAACGTTGGTCAGGAGATAGACTTGCAGAGGTTCTACGAATACGCCAGCCTTCGGCAGATCCTGTTTTTTCCATTGGCGTGCCTGATTATGTACTTCTTCGCTTGCTTTAACTATCGCCGGCTGAGCTTAGACAAGGGCTGGCTGCGAAATCCGACTGTCTATCTGCTGGCCCTGAGCATTGTGCTGCTGGCACTCGTATTGTCACAGAAATTTTTCCCGGTATTGCCATGGCTTGTTCCATCGATAAACAACCATTACCGCTGGCTGAAAATACCGCTCGGTCCTATATCCGTAAGTTTCCAGCCCTCCGAGCTGGCAAAATGGTCGGTCATTTTCTTCCTTGCGGCGGTATGCGCTAAGTACCGGTACGGCACCAGGCTATACTGGCGGGGATTTGTGCCGATCTGCCTGGTAATTGGAGTAGTCGTGGCACTTGTTATCGTCGAAGACTTCGGTACGGCGGCGTTTATCGCTCTTTTGTCCTTTTTGATGTTAATAATAGCGGGCGTTAAATGGTGGCATATTCTGACTCCCCTGCCGTTCGGTGCCGCGGCCTTTTCCTTGATGCTGATCAGCTCGCCCAGCCGAATGCGGCGAATTGGCGCTTTTTTCGATCCCGAGAAGTGGACTAATTCGGCCGGCTATCAGGCAAGCCAGTCGCTGATTGCCCTGGGTTCCGGTGGACTGTGGGGCAAAGGATTAGGCAAGGGAATCTGCAAATACGGGCATCTGCCGGAGGATACGACAGATTTCATTTTCGCGATTATCGGCGAAGAACTCGGCTTCGTCGGAAATGCGGCGGTAATCTTACTGTTTATGATGTTAGTCGGGCTGGGAATCCTTACTGTGATTCGCTGCCGGGACCGCTTCGGCCGGCTTCTGGCCGGCGGGATTGTTCTGGCGATTGCAATTCAGGCGGCGCTCAATATCGGTGTCGTGACGGTTGTTCTGCCAACGAAAGGGATTCCTCTGCCGTTTGTCAGTGCCGGCGGAACGAGTATGCTGCTGTCGGCCGCTGCGGTCGGTGTGCTAATAAATATTGCCAGGCAATCTGCCGGAGAAAAAGACCTGCAATACGAGCTGCAGGAGTCCTGAACCGGTCATTCAGCGGCTTTGCGATTCGGTGAGGACCTGATATTCACAACACTTATTCACATTATTCTGGCGAACAATCCAATACCGGAGATTAGTCCTGCAAGAATTCCGACGATTGCAAGACCAACAACCAAACGATGGTCTCGATAAGATTTAATGGTCTTCATGACCGTCACCGCCAGGAAGATGGAAAATAAGGCGGGCGGGAAGACGAACACAATTCTGCTGACGAATCCCATGTTGAAAGAAGTAAGCAAAAGACTCAACAATCCAAGTATAAATGACCAAAGAGCCTGTCTGCGAGTACTTTCCGGCGTGCCGGCATCGAGCAGCTCTTTGCGCCCAATCATTTTCTTTATCTCTTCCCGGACTCGCTCAGACAACAATTCCGGACCAAGCGCAGTTTTGTTCAACCGCCGCTTATATAAAACTATGTCCAGAATAAGCAGAGGCGGCCCGAAATAGAGTACAAACCACGGGAAACGCTGGCCGCCAAAAGACGTTATAAGTGCGACCAGGAAAATAAGACTTGCCGACGCTGCGAAAATGTTGAGCGCGATTATTCCCATCTTTTTATTACCGGTCTGGGGTGTCCTCTCCATCACTTCAATAAAGGCCACGTGCACATCCCGACGCGTCAACACAACCAGTGTCCAGATCCCGATCGGCAATCCGATCAGCGATCCCGGGCTTGGTACCAACTGCAGAACACCGGCTGCGATTGCCAATCCGTACGACTGAAGACGCATCATTTTCTGTGCCCCCACAAAGGTCAGCAGACCCATCGCCGCCAAAATAACCCCGATACTCCCGGTTTCCACTGCGCCGTGAGACTTTGCTCCCGAAGATACGCTGATTGTCGAGCAGACCACCAGCATTATAAGGCCTACGCCGCAATTAATCAGCCCGGCGATCTTCAGACCTATGCCCGGCGTTCTGGTACGCTGCCGAACAGCTTCCAGCTTGTCGTCTGCCGCCGGGCGATATGAAACACCTGACCGGCCGCCGCAGGAGATTGCCTCGACGTCCGTCTTTACCTCGCTGATGTGCTGATAGCGGCGCTCCGGCTCTTTCTCTAAAGTCCGCAGCACTACATTATCGAGCCGTACATCCACCTGCACCTTCTGAGAGGGCGGAGCAAACCGGCCAAGCGGCAGCTCGCCTGTGAGCATTTCATAGAATACCACGCCCAGTGAATAAATATCCGCACGGTGGTCAACTTTCGATGGGTGCTCGATTTGTTCGGGGGCCATATAATGCGGCGTACCCATCTGCTGCCCGACTTTTGTCAGTGTGGATGTAGAGCCGGTTGCCGGGCGATCCAAAAGCTTGGCAAGACCGAAGTCGGCGATTTTTACCTGGCCCCTCCTGTTCAGCAGGATGTTCTCCGGCTTGATGTCACGATGTACGATCCCTTCTTCATGGGCATACTGCAGGGCCTCGCAAATCTGTGGTATAATTTTGAGTGCTTCCGACGCTGAAAGCTCACCGGTCTGCATTACCCGGCGTAAATCCGTCCCATCCACAAATTCCATAATAAAGTAGTACAGGCCGGCCTGGGTGTGGCCGAAATCGTAAATTATGACAATGCGAGGGTGGCTCAGCCTGGCTAACGAGCGTGCCTCGCGTGTGAATCTGTCGGCGAAAGCTTCCGTTTGACCGATTTGCGACGGCAGAATTTTCAGCGCCACCAACCTGTCAAGCTGCCGCTGGCGGGCCTTGTAAACCACGCCCATGCCGCCCTGTCCGAGCAGTTCGAGGATTTCGAGCTGCGGAAACTGCCTGGCCAATTCGTCCGGCTCGGGCGGTACGAATCCGGCAGGTGGTGTGACATTTGTTGGAATATCGCTCTGGTGGGCCGAGGTCTCAACCTGGTTAGTTACGGGGCCGCCTGGCAAGCCGAGCTTCATCAGGCATTGTTTACAGAGCCCCTGTGGCGATTCGGCTGGCCGCTTACCCCCGCATTCACCCCAACATCTTTCTTCGGCCATAACAACATCTCCTTTTCGGATCCCGGTTGCTCTGTAAGGGCTGCTCACACTTCAGTATTGCAGAACGCCAAAGCCATGCCCTTACCTAAAGGCTGAGAACCACTTATAAATATTACATTCTATCAGATATTTTCGCCAGAACATATCATTCCGAATGAGTTTTCTTTTTACGATTAGTGGTTGGAATACAGCGTTAATCTGGTTTGAGATTTGAAATTTTCAAAAGATATTCAGATTACGCGGGATAGTTGGTATAATTTTTTTGACAATTGATTTCGCTGTTGTTAAATTCCGTATTGTCAGGGGTGTTTTATGAACAGCCCCTGCAGGAGTGGTCAGTAGGAGCACAAATGTTTAGTAGGGAGTATTTAGATGAAAGCGAGAGTTTGGATTAAGCTGTTTTTGGCGGTAGCTGTAATTTCAATGTCCGGTTGTAAAAAAAAGGATGCAGCCGTAAAAGAACCAGAAACTAAGCCGGAAGCTACGCTAAAAGCTAAGACCGAAGCTAAGGAGATCAGACAAATGAGTGCTAACAAGGAATCTTTTGGAAAAACGCCCGATGGTAAGCAGGTTGATTTGTACACCCTGACTAATACCAGCGGTTTCAGGGCCAGGATAACCAACTTCGGAGCGATTTTGGTATCGCTGGAGGTTCCGGACCGGGACGGCAATTTAGGTGATATTACTCTCGGCTTCGATAAGCTTGATGGGTATCTTGGTGTGCACCCCTATTTCGGCGCAATCGTCGGCAGATATGCCAATCGTATCGGCAAGGCGCAATTTACGCTCGATGGTAAG
>Ga0307425_1002030_pt1 | contig 11710 bp, 8 predicted proteins | sample SalMarWE160330MG_FD_202152 | JGI IMG/M metagenome (GOLD analysis project Ga0307425, IMG submission 202152) | Salt marsh sediment microbial communities from the Plum Island Ecosystem LTER, Massachusetts, United States - WE1603-30 | ecosystem: Environmental > Aquatic > Marine > Intertidal zone >... | reverse complement strand
GAAATTTGCGCCCATTTCTGTCCGGTGGCGGCGGTGACCCTGAGTTACAACGGCGAGGTCAAGACCATCATGGCGGACCACCAGGGGCTGGCGCCGTTCCTCCCCAAGATCGACATGGACAAGACCCGGTGCCTGCTGCCCTGTCCGCCGGTGCCCGAAGGGGAGGAGCACTGGTGCCGTCAACAACTAAAGCTGGTCCCCAACGATCTGACGGAGTGCCCCAAGCTGTGCCAGAAGTGCCTGGCGGCCTGCCCGCGCCAGGCCATCGTCCTGGATGAGGCCGCCGGCCAGACCATGCCGGAGCCCGACCTCTGCCTGCGCTGCACCCAGTGCCTGACGGTGTGCGAATACGAGGCTATCTCGGTCAACCCCCAATTTCGGGGCCGCCTGGTCATCGACGACCACAAGTGCCCGCCGGACTGCGTCAAATGCATCGAGCTGTGCCCGGTGAAGGCCATCGTCCGGGAGGATGACCGGGTGTTTCTCCGGATGGAAAATTGTTGCTACTGTGGCGTGTGCGTCAACATTTGCGATGACGAGGCCATCACCCTTATCCGGGAGGAAGTGGTGGCCGAGGCCGGGGAGTTTTCCCACGCCTGGGAGACCGCGTTGGCCAAGCTGGTGAAGCAATAACGCCAAAAGGGTGAAAAGATTGGGGCAAAAAGGGGAAGAGGGGAAAAAACGAAAAGGGAAAAAGATAAATTTCATGAGTGACGAACTCCGCATCGGTCTTTATATCTGCCACTGCGGCAACAACATCGCCGGGGTCATCGACCCGGTGGCCCTGGCGGAGGCGGCCCGAGGTTTGCCCGGGGTGGCGGTGTGCCGGGATCATCTCTACTCCTGCTCCGAGGCTGGCCAAAAAGATATTGCTAATGATATCAATGAGTTCTGTTTAAACCGCATGGTAGTGGCGGCCTGCTCCCCCAAGCTCCATGAACCCACCTTTCGACGCCTGCTGGCCGAGAACGGCGTCAACCCTTATTTATTGGAAATCGTCAACATCCGGGAGCACTGCTCCTGGGTCCACGCCCGGGAGCCGGAGGCGGCGTTGGTGAAGGCCCTGGAGCTGATCCGCATGGGGCTGGCCAAGGTGCGGGACGCCCAGCCCCTGGTTGACCGCCAGGTGCCGGTGACCCGGGCGGCCCTGGTCATCGGCGGGGGCCCGGCGGGCCTCCGGGCCGCCCTGGACATCGCCCACGCCGGGATTCCCGTCACCCTGGTGGAGCGCGCCCCGATCCTGGGCGGCATGGCCAACCGGATCTACAAGACCTTTCCCCAGGGTCAGAGCATGGTGAGCCTTATCAACCCGATGATGGCCGCGGTGATGCTCCATCCCGGCATCACGGTGCTGACCCAGAGCGCGGTCACCGGGGTCAGCGGCCACCTGGGCGACTATAAGGTGGTGGTCAAGCAAGCCCGGCCGCGGGTGACGGAGACCTGCGACCTTTGCGGGGCCTGCGAGGCGGCCTGCCCGGTTAAAGTGCCGGATGACCGGGAACCGGGCCCGGGTACCAGGGCGGCCATCTATCTGCCGTCGCCCACGGCTTTTCCGGCCCGCTATCTGGTGGATACGGACCACTGCGACCTTTGCGGCGCCTGCCTCCCGGCCTGTCCGCATCAGGCCATTGTTTTGGAGCCCGGCCCGGACCTCGAGCAAACCCTGGAGGTGGGAAGCATCGTGGTGGCCACGGGTTTTGCGCCCTTTGAGCCGGCGGGCAGCCGCTATGAGGCCTGGGCCGCCCAACCCCAGGTCATCACCACGGTGACCCTGGAACGGCTGCTGGACCCCCGGGGCCCCACCGGGGGCCGGGTGCTGGCCCCCGGCGCGGCCGCCGCCGAGCCCCAGGATATCGCCTTTGTCCTGTGCGTGGGCTCCCGGGAAGAGGAGGGCAATCGTTATTGCTCCCGGGTCTGCTGCCCCACGGCCTTGAAGCAGGCCCTGGAGCTGAAGGCGCGTCTGCCCCAGACCCGCATCCGCATCTATTACCGGGACCTGAGAACCATCAAGAGGGAGTGGGAGGCCCTCTACACCAGGGCCCGGGAGGCGGGCATCGGGTTCATGCGGGGCCGGGTGCGGGATATCCGACCCGGGGAGGCGGGCCAGGTGGTCATCGAGGCGGACCAGGAACTGGGGCAGTGGGTGAGCCGGGACCGGGTGGACCTGGCGGTCCTGGCGGTGGGCATGACGCCGGCCCCCAACGCCGACCTCCGGGAGGTTTTGAAACTGGCGGTGAGCCCCGACGGCTTCTTTCTGGAAGCCCACCCCAAGCTGCGGCCGCTGGAGACGGTGCTGGACGGCATCTACCTGGCCGGGGCCTGCCAGGGCCCCAAGGACCTGGCCGAGTCCATTACCCAGGGCTCCGGGGCCGCGGCCAAGATCTTGGCCCTCTTTGCCCATGACACCATCACCCTGGATGGCCTGATAAGCCAGGTGGACCCGGACAAGTGCATCGGCTGTGAGAGCTGTTTTAAGGAATGTCCGTTCCAGGCGGTGGAAATGGTGGGGGAGGGGAAGAAACGCAAGGCCCGGATCATCGAAGCGGCCTGCAAGGGGTGCGGGGTGTGCGCCGGGGCCTGCCCCAGCGGCGCGGTCATCGCCCGGGGCTTCACCGACGAGATGATCCTGGCCCAGATCGACGAGGCCCTGGCGGCCAATCCCGAGGAGAAGATCCTGGCTTTTTGCTGCAACTGGTGCTCCTATGCCGGGGCGGATTTCGCCGGGGTGTCCCGGCTGCAATACCCCCCGGCGGTGCGGATCGTCCGCACCATGTGCTCCGGGCGGGTCCACCCCAAGTTCATCCTCCATGCCTTCAAGCGGGGCGCCGGCCAGGTGCTGGTCTCGGGTTGCCACCCGCCGGGAGACTGCCATTACGTGGCCGGGAACCTCAGGGCCCAGGCCCGGATTGAGAAGCTCAAACGGAAGTTGCCCAAAAAAGGCATTGACCCGGCGCGCCTCCGCCTGGAGTGGATTTCCGCTACCGAGGGCAAGAACTTTCAGCGGGTCATCCAGAAGATGGCGGCGGCGTTGGCAGAGGGTGAAAAGGCGAAAGGGGAAAAAATCGAAGAGGGGGAGTGATGGTAGGGCACGGCACGCCGTGCCCCTACGGTGCAGAGGAAAATTCTGCCCGGTGGATTAACCGTGAATTACTGAGCGCAGGCTGAAGCCTGGGGCTACAGTTCCAGACATTTGATGATCCGGCGTAAAGTTCTCATATGTGCCTGCCCCGACCTGGGGTTTGACGGGCGGGAGTTGGCGGCGCGGCTGCAGCAGATGGGGGTGAAGACCGATCTGGCGCCACCCCTGTGCACTCCCGAGGGTCTGGCCCGGCTTCAGGGACTCACGGCCGCCAAGGCCCGAAACTGGCTGGTGGCGGCCTGCGGGCCGGAGATCCATGCCGGTTTCTTCCGGCATCTGGCGGGAGCGGCGCTGCCGGTGGTGGATGTGCGGTCCTGCGCCGACCTGGAGACCGCGGTGGGCGCCCTGACCCTGGCCCTTGAGGCCCGGGAGCAGCCGGAAATCCTCGGGGGCCCCGTCTGCCGGGAGGTGCTGGTCGTGGGCGGGGGCGTCGGCGGCTGCCAGGCGGCCCTGGACCTGGCCGACGCCGGCTTCAAGGTCTATATCGTGGAATCCTCCCTGAGCATCGGCGGCACCATGGCCCAGTTGGACAAGACCTTCCCCACCCTGGACTGCTCCATCTGCATCCTGGGGCCGAAACTGGTGGAGGTGGCCGCCCATCCCAACATCGAGCTGCTCAGCTATGCCCACCTCAGCCGAATTGCCGGGCAGGCCGGGGGCTTCGACGTGGAGGTCACCATCGAGCCCCGCTACGTTAATATGAGCAAGTGCGTGGGGTGCGGCACCTGCACCACGGTGTGCCCGGTGATCGTGCCCAGCCGCTGGAATCTGGGGCTCAAACCCCGGAAATGCATCCGCATCATCTTCGCCCAGGCGGTGCCGCTTAGGGCCACCATTGAAAAAGACTACTGCATTGATTGCCAGATGTGCGTGGCGGCCTGCGAGCACCAGGCCATCAACCTCCTCTACCGGCCCAGCCTGCGCCGCCTCATGGTGGGAGCCATTGTTCTGGCCACCGGGGCCCGGCCCTTCGACCCGAGCATCAAGAGCGAATACGGCTATGGCCGCATCCCCGGGGTGGTTACCAACCTGGAGTTCGAGCGGATCGTCTGCGCCACCGGTCCCACCCTGGGCAGCCTGGTGACCCCGGATGGCCGGCCGGTGAAGCGTCTGGCCTTCATCCAGTGCGTGGGCTCCCGGGACCGGCGGTTCCTGCCCTATTGCTCCGGGTATTGTTGCACCGCCTCCATCAAGGAAGCCATGCTGGCCCTGGAACATGAGCCGGAGGCCGAGGTCACCATTTTCTACAACGACATCCGCACCTCCGGCAAAGGCTTCGAGGAATTGTACCTCAGGGCCCGGAAGGCGGGGGTGCGGTTCATCAAAGGACTGCCGGGGCGCATCAGGGAGGACGAGGCGGGGCGCCCGGTCATCCACTTTGAGGACCAGGAGCGGGGCGGGCGGTCGCAGTTGGCGGTGGATATAGCAGTGCTGGCGGTGGGATTGGAGGCCCCGGGGGAGGCGCTGCCCTTTGTGGATCTGGCCCCGGCCAAAGATGAGCTGGGCTTTTACCAGGAGCGCCACCCCATCCTGCACCCCCTGGAGTCCACCGTGCCGGGCATCTTCCTGGCGGGCACCTGCCACGGGCCCCGGGACATCGCCGAGACCGTGTGCCAGGGGAGCGGGGTGGCGGCCCGGGTCATCCGCCTGTTGGCCGGGCTCCCGTAAGGGGCTAAAAACCCGGCCCGGCCCGGGAGCGGCCCGGGGCTGATTAAAGTTGACAGTCCCGGGGGAACTTAATATAGTAAATCAACCGGGTACCCTTCGGGGTTTAATGGGGAAGACGGTAGAGCCGTCGCGGTCCCGCCGCTGTGACCGGGGACGAACCCTGCACCAGGCCACTGTTTCACTGAAGTGGGATGGGAAGGCGCAGGCAGTAGGTTGATCCGGGAGCCAGAAGACCTGCCCGGAGGCCTGGAGCTGGAGCGCGTGACCATAGACCAGGCGCCGGGGGTCGCTGTGGACAGGCGGCCGCCTCATCTAAGGATAAAGAAGCTGGGTGCATCCTTAAGTCCACTGGGACTTAAGGATTTTTTTCGTCTGGAGGGTGGGGTGGTGCGCCTCTCCCTGAACCACCCGGACGAGACGCTTGTGACCATGAAGAAATGAAGGTGAATTCCCTGTCCGCAACTGACCTAGATCGGGCCGTGGATCTGGCGGAAGCCAGGAGCCGGCAGAAACTGGGGGCGCGCCGGTTTGGCGTCGCCCTCATCGCCCTGAGCCTGGGGCTGGTCGTGTCGGTGGTCCTGGCCACCGGCATCGGCCGCATGGACATCGGCTGGGGGGCCATCGCCTCGGTGATCCTGGGCAAGCTGGGTTTTCACAGTGGGGCCGGGGCCGTCGACCGCACCACCGACGTGGTCATCTGGGGTATCCGCCTTTCCCGGGTGGTGCTCTCCGGGCTGGTGGGGGCGTCTCTGGCCACCGCCGGGGTCATTTTCCAGGGACTCTTGTTGAATCCCCTGGCCGATCCGTTCACCATCGGCGTGTCCACCGGCGCGGCCTTCGGGGTGGCCCTCCTGGTCATGCTGGGAGTGGGGGGCAGTTTCCTGGGCCTGAGCCCCCTGCCTCTGGGGGCCCTGGCGGGAGCCCTGGGGGCCATGGTGGCGGTTCTGATTCTGTCCCGGGAAGCCGGCCGCATCCGCAAGGAGACCCTGATCCTGGCCGGAATCGTGGTGAGCACCTTTCTGGCGGCCCTGATCAGTCTCATCAAGAGCCTGGATGAGGAGTCGTTGTCGGCCATCGTTTTCTGGATCATGGGGAGCTTTTCCGGCCGGGGCTGGATCCACGTGGGTTTTCTCCTGCCCTACCTGGCGGCCGGCCTGGTATTGGCCTTTGTTTATCACCGGGAACTGGACATCATGGCCCTGGGGGAAGAGCAGTCCCACCAACTGGGGGTGTCGGTCTCCCGGGTGCGGGTCAATCTCCTGCTGGGGGCCTCCTTGCTCACCGCGGGGGCGGTGTCGGTTTCCGGGGTCATCGGCTTTGTGGGCCTGGTGGTGCCCCACCTGGTGCGGGTGCTGGCCGGCCCCTCCCATGGGCGGCTCCTGGCGTTGTCCGCCGCCACCGGCGCCCTGATCCTGATCTGGTCCGACGTCCTGGCCCGGACCCTCCTGGCCAGCGGCCAGGAACTGCCGGTGGGCGTGGTCACGGCGCTGTTGGGCGGGCCGTTTTTCTTTTATCTGTTAAAATCCCGCCGCACCAGGGGGATGTGGTGATCCGGGTAGAGGCGCTGGACCTGGGCTACGAGGACCGTCCGGTCCTCACCGGCCTCAATTTCCAGGTAAACCGGGGGGAATTCGTGGGCATCCTGGGCCCCAACGGCAGCGGCAAGTCTACCCTGCTCCATGCCCTTTCCGGCCTGCTGCCGCCCAAGCGCGGGCGGATTATCATCAAGTCCGAGGCCCTGGGGTCCCTGGCCAGCCGCCTCCGGGCCCAGATGCTGGCGGTAGTGCCCCAGTCCACCGACGTGCGGTTCCCCTTTAGCTGCCTGGAGATCGTGCTCATGGGCCGGTATCCCCACCGGCGCCGCCTGGGGACTTTGACGGACGTGGACCTGGTTTGGGCGTTGAAGTCCATGCGCCGGACCACCACGACGCACCTCAAGGAACGGACGATCACCGAGGTTTCGGGAGGGGAATGCCAGCGGGTGGTCATCGCCCGGGCCCTGGCCCAGGCCCCGGAAATCCTGCTGCTGGATGAGGCCACCTCGAACCTGGACGTGCGCAGGAAGCTGGAGATCTTTGAAATCCTCCGGTATTTGAACGAAACCCGGGGCCTCACGGTGCTCTGCGCTATGCACGACCTGAATCTGGCGGCCCTGTACTGCCGGCGCCTCATGTTCATCAAGGAGCACCGGATCGCGGTGGACGGCCCCACCGACCAGGTGTTCACCCCGGCGATTTTGACCCAGGTGTACGAGACGCCCATGGAGGTTGTCTGGCACCCCGCCCATCAGCGGCCCTACGCGGTGATGCTGCCCCTGTCGCCGGGAACCCGGGAGACCGAGGCCCCGGCGGAAACCCTGGAGGCGGTCCAATCATGAGGAAAAATTTGCCGGAATGCCAAACAGAAATCCCCCTCCCCGGGTGGGAGGGGACCAGGGGGAGGGGGAAGAAAATTAAAGAAATTTTCACCCCCACCCTGACCCTCCCCCATCAAAGGGGAGGGAAATATTGGACTTTATGTTTTAGTCTGATAACGCTCCTCTTGCTGTTGACGCCCCCCGGTTTGCACGCCGCCCCGGTTACGGATGACCGGGGGGCGGCCGTGGCCCTGGCCGCCCCGCCCCAGCGAATCATTTCCCTGTACGGCGGGCTGACGGAAATCTTGAACGCCCTGGGGGTGGCCGACCGGGTGGTGGCCCGCACCCGGGGGGATGAGACCATCAAGGGGATTCCCACGGTGGGCACCCATTTGCAGCCCAACGTGGAGATGATCCTGGCCCTGAAACCGGACCTGGTGGTCCAGGGGGGAGTCGCCAAGGGGATGCCGGCCTTGAAGAGGCTGGAGGCGGCCCAGGTGCCGGTGGCCATGTTTGCGCCCCACGATTTCCCCGGCCTGTTCAACACCATCACCCGGCTGGGGGCGCTCACCGGGCGGGAGGCGGCCGCCGCGGCCCTGAACCGGTCCATGGCGGCCCGGCTCGAGGAAGTGGCCAAGCGAGTGGCGGGACGGCCCAAGCCCCGGGTCTTTTTCGAGGTGCGCGAACTCAACCTGTTGGGCGCCGGGCGGGGCTCCCTGGTGAGCAACATCATCACCCGGGCCGGGGGCGAAAACATTGTCACCAGTCCCCGGAAGCTGACGTTATACAGCCTGGAGGCCCTCATCCAGGCGAACCCGGAGGTCTATATCATTCAGAAAGGGCCCATGAACCGCAGCCCCGAAGACATTTACACCCGACCCTATTTTCAAGAACTCAAGGCGGTGAAGGCGCACCGGGTGCTGGTGGTGGATGAAAGCCTTTACTCCCGCCCGGGACCCCGGTCGGCGGAGGCGGTGGCGGAACTGGCCCGGTTTCTCCATCCCCGGGCCTGGGGGGAGAAAAAGTGATTTGAGGGGGAGGGCTGGGGGACGTTTTTTGTAAGGGTCCCCCTCCCTCAGAAGGATTCTCAGTATGAATCGTCAAACGCGCGGCCTGGTCATCGCCGGGACCCAGAGCGGGGTGGGCAAAACCACCATCACCCTGGGGCTTATCGCGGCCCTGGCCCGCCGGGGACTTTCGGTGCAGCCTTTCAAGGTGGGCCCGGATTTTATCGACCCCGGGCATCACAGTCGGGCCGCGGGGCTACTCTGTCGGAACCTGGATGGCTGGATGCTGAGCCGGGAGACCAATGAAGCCCTGTTCCGCCGCCAGGCCCGGGCCGCCGACGTGGCGGTGGTGGAAGGGGTGATGGGGCTGTTTGACGGCTATGACGGGGCCAGCGAGGCCGGGTCCACGGCCCAGATGGCCAAGTGGCTGGGACTCCCGGTCCTGTTGGTGGTGGATGCCCGGGCCATGGCCCGGAGCGCCGCCGCCCTGGTGCACGGCTTCGCCAGCTTCGATCCCGACCTGAGCCTGGCCGGGGTAATCTTTAACCGCATCGGCAGCGCCGGTCACCTGGAGTATTTGCAACAGGCCCTGGCGTCCCTGCAAGACGTGCGTTGCTTCGGGGGGCTGCCCCGGGACCCGGAACTGGCCATTCCCGAGCGGCACCTGGGGCTGGCCACCGCCGAGGACCATCCCCTGGAAGAGGTCTATCTCCATTACCTGGCGGAATGGCTGGAGGCCCACCTGGATCTGGACGGGTTGCTTCAGGCGTTATCGCCGCTGGCGCTGCCGGAGGAACCGGCCCCGGAGGCCGGGCCGCCCGCGGTGCGCCTGGGGGTCGCCCGGGACCGGGCCTTTTGCTTTTACTACCCCGAAAACCTGGAGTTGCTGGCCCAGCGCGGGGCGGAACTCATTCCCTTCTCCCCCCTGGAAGACCGGGAGTTGCCCGCCGACCTGGACGGCATCTACCTGGGTGGGGGTTATCCGGAGTTGTATGCTGAGCAGTTGGCCGGCAATGAGGGCCTGAAGCAGGCGCTCCAGAAAAGCGCCGCCGGCGGTCTGCCGATCTATGCCGAATGCGGCGGGCTCATGTACCTGGCCCGGGACATCCGGGACCTGGAAGGCCGGACTTTCCCGATGTCGGGGGTCTTCCCTTTTTCGGTGCAGATGCTCGCCCGGCTTAAGGCGTTGGGTTACCGGGAGGTAACCCTGACCGCGGCCGGCCTCCTGGGCCCGTCGGGGACCAGGGCCCGGGGGCACGAGTTTCACTACTCGGAAATCGTGGGCCAGCCCGACGGCGTGCCCCGCCTCTACCGCCTGACGCCTCGGCGGGGGGGCGCCGCGGTGGCGGAAGGCTACTGCGAGAACCACGTCCTGGCCAGCTACGTCCACCTCCACTTCGGCAGCAACCCCGAAGTGGCCCGGCACCTGGTGGCGAGCTGCCGGGCATATAAAGAAAAACGCAGGGAGGGGGCCGGAGGCAGTTGCCGGTAATCAGTAGCCAGTTACCCGTGGAGTTTTTTTATAGGGTGCGCCCCGCGCACCATTAGCCTGTTCTGAAAAGTTTTTGGTGGCACCGGTATCTTACCGGTGCGGGTGCACAGGTTAAAAACCTGTGCCACCAACACTTTTCATGATTTACGGGTGTACCAAATGGACATGACTGACTGTTTTGCAAAGGAGAAAAAATGATCTGGCAACCCCGGCTGCCCTCGGAGATCGAGGCCGAGAGTTTCCGCCGCATCGAAGCCCAGGTGGGGCCGCACCACCTGCCGCCTGAGGTCTGGGTGGTGGTGCGGCGCATGATCCACACCACCGCCGACCCGGAGTATCTCACTACGGCCCGGGTCCACCCCCGGGCCATCGCCGCCGGGGTGGAGGCCTTGAAACGGGGCCAGCCAGTGGCCACCGACACCCGTATGCTCCTGGCGGGGATTTCCACCGGGCGTCTGGGCCGTCTGGGGGTTACGGCTTTCTGTCTCATGGATGACCCGGAAGTGGCCGCCGATGCCGCCCGCCGGGGCACCACCCGGGCTGAGGTCGCCATGGAGCGGAGCCTGCCGGGACTGGCCGGGGGCATCGTGGCCATCGGCAATGCCCCCACCGCCCTGTTACGGCTGCTGGAGCTGCTTGCGGCCGGAGCCCCGCCGCCGGCTTTGGTGGTGGGGGTGCCGGTGGGCTTTGTCAACGCCGCCGAATCCAAGGACGCCCTGGCCCGCCAGGATTGTCCTTACATCACCGCCCTGGGGCCCAAGGGTGGCTCCGCGGTGGCGGCCAGCATCATCAATGCCCTGGCTATCATGGCCCTGGAGGAGACGCCGTCATGACCACGAAAACCGGGACGCTGTATGGGATTGGGGTGGGACCGGGAGACCCCGAATTGATCACCCTGAAGGCCCTCAAGGTGCTCAATCGGGTGCCCCACATCTTTGCCTCGTGCTCCACCAAGAACAGCTACAGCCTGGCCCTGAGCATCGTGCGGTGTCACCTCAACGGCGCCGGCATTGAGCACCTGCCCTTTCCCATGACCAAGGACCCCCAGGTGCTTGCCGAGGCCTGGGAGCAGAACGCCCGGCGGGTCCTGGAGGTGCTGGACGCCGGCAGCGACGCCGCGTTCGTCACTCTGGGGGACCCCCTGACCTACTCCACCTTCGGGTATCTGCTGAAAACCCTCAAGCGGCTGCATCCCGAGGTGCGCATTGTCACGATTCCCGGCATCACCTCTTATAGTGCCGCCGCCGCCCTGACCCACATTCCGTTGACCGAGGGAGAGGAGTCTTTCTACCTGGTATCCGGCGCCCTGGGGGCGGCCAAACTGAAGGAAGTTATTGACAAATCAGATAATATTGTGATGCTCAAAACGTATCGCCATTTTGACGAAATTTACCGGGCCCTGGAAGAAATGGATCTCCTGGACCAGGCCACCTGCATCAGCCGCTGCGGCCTGGAAGGCGAGACCGTCGTGGAACATCTCCGGGACCTTAAAGGGCGTGAAATGCCCTATCTTTCCATGATCATCATCAAAAAGAAAGGCAAGGGGTATTGATGGCCCTCCCCAGGATCCTGGGAGGCCGGGGGCGCTGGCTGCTGCTCCTGGCCCTGACCCTGCTGGTGGCGATCACCTGGCTGGGTCTGGGCGGGGCCTCGCACCACCTCACCGCCAAGAGGCTCTACCACAACCTGGGTTCTCCCCTGCTCCGGCTCCTGGTCTACCTGGGGGTGGGTCTCCTGGTGGGGCAGGCCATCGAATCCCTGGGGTGGGCCGCCAAACTGGGGGGCTGGTCCGCGCCGCTGCTCCGCTGGGGGCATCTAAACCGGGAGAGCGGAGCCAGCTTTACCGCCGCCTTCTTCTCCAAGATCGTGGCCAACACCATGCTGTGGACCTTTTACCAGGAAGGGAAGCTCAGCCGTCGGGAAATGACCCTGACCTACCTGTTCAACGGCGGCCTGCCGGTCTTCCTGCTGCATCTGCCCACCACCTTTTTCATCATCCTGCCGCTGACCCATGAGGCCGGCCTCATCTATCTAGGCCTGACCGGGAC
>Ga0307425_1002029_pt1 | contig 11719 bp, 7 predicted proteins | sample SalMarWE160330MG_FD_202152 | JGI IMG/M metagenome (GOLD analysis project Ga0307425, IMG submission 202152) | Salt marsh sediment microbial communities from the Plum Island Ecosystem LTER, Massachusetts, United States - WE1603-30 | ecosystem: Environmental > Aquatic > Marine > Intertidal zone >... | reverse complement strand
ATTCTTGCATGCTCATCAGCCAAAGACAATTCGAATGTTTTAATAAATAATATCTGGGTACTTGAATCGATAGAAGGTAAAAAAATTGTTATTGATGAGACCATCAAAGAACTTCCGGTAATTGAGATATACATAAAGGAAGAAAGAATTCACGGCAACACAAGCTGTAATACAATAAATGGCAAAGTCGAAATAGATAAAAACCAGATTAAATTTTCTGACCTTATCACTACCGGAATTGTTTGTCCGGGTGATCTTGAGCATAGATTTCTTTCTGCCCTCCAAATGGTAAACAACTATAAAATTGAAAAACTGAGATTATATTTATTTGATAATGAAAAGGAACTACTGACCTTTAGAAAAATTGATTGACTGCAGATGACATGAACAATGAACTTCTTCAAATTGAAAGAGAACTTAAAAAAAGACTAACTTACCCCTACAAATGGGGAAGAAAACAAAACGATAACTTTGATAAGCTCACAAATTTTGTTTACAAAATATCTTCCTTCGAAGAAGTAATAAAAGAAATAGAGAACAGGTTCAGCAAAGACAAAGAACATCAGAACATCGCTAACTATGCTTTAAACAGGTGGTATAATTTCTGGTCGGCACAGGCAGTTGAAAAAATATTCTGTTCTCTCCCAAATGTTCAACCGGCAATTGATGAAAAAGACAGGCTTGTTGATTTTACAATCTTGCCTGACGGCAGACAGGTTGATGGTGTAACCTTTGATCATAAAACATCGATTTTCCCCAAAAACTTTCCCTATCCAATTGATGAAGCTATCAAAAAAACAGATGAATTAATTAAATGGCTCTATAAAAATCAGTCGCAGCAGCAGAGAAAGCATTTAAAGAACAGGTTATTCATTGTTCTGTACTCTTCAGATGGCAAACACTGGAAATTAAAAGCAGAAATCTCCTGGCTGAAAGAAAGAATTGAAAAATATATGAATGGTTTCAATCCTAACTATCTTCTAAAATTCCAACTCGAGAAAAATCAAGAAACTCTGTCGGATGTTATTTGGGCAATTCAGGATTAAAATTTAAAGTTATGCCAGAAATGATTAATAGAAGTCGCAAATTAAATATTAATCAAAGTTCGTTATCTTTCCAAGCCTTTTGTATATCGAGTTAAGCATATCTACAAGTGGCAATAATTATTTGCTAAAACCAATTGCTTACTTATATTTGAGTTATGACAAGATCATATAGCAATTCTATAATAATTTTTTTGACTTTAATTTTAGGGTTTAATTTTCAGAACGACCTCGCTCAATCGATAACATTTCACCATCTCACTGTGGAGGATGGACTCTCTAATAACGTTGTAAACACAGTAATACAGGATCAGGTCGGATTTATGTGGTTTGCCACTGAAGATGGATTAAATCGCTATGACGGTTATGGTTTTAAGATATTTCGTCACGATCCCGAAAATTCAAATAGCATTTCAGATAACAGCATATGGGCCTTATCCGAGGATAGACAAGGAAACATCTGGATAGGAACAAAAGCAGGTGTTCTGGATAAGTATGATCCTGAAACTGAAAAATTCACCCACTGGGAAATCAAGTCTGATCTTACAAAAGAAAATAGTATAACTGCAATTTATGAAGACAGGAAAGGAAATTTCTGGATCGGTTCATACAAAGAGGGATTATATAAATTAAATCCGGTAACAGACAAGATTGATCATTGGGTAGCTAACTCTGATGAAGAAAAAAGTTTAAGCCATAATTATATTCGGGATATTACTGAAGATGTTAATGGTAATTTGATTATTGGCACATACATAGGCCTGAATAAATTCAATCCTGAGTTGCCTAACAATGGATTTGAACATTTCTATTCCAGCAAGGAAAATCAGAACAGTTTAAGTAATAATTTAATCTGGTCTTTATCAAAATCAGAGATTTACAACAATATTATCTGGATTTGTACATTTAATAATCTTACAAAATTTGATTCGAAAAATTCAAGCTTTGAAAGGGTAAGAATCTATAATCCGAAGAATTTGCAATACGGCACAAGTGTTAATTCAGTAGTAGAAGAAATAGTAGAAGGCGAAAAAATTCTTTGGACAGCTTCTTATTCGGGATTGATTAGAATAAATCTTACTACCGGCGATGCTTATAGGTTTGTTCAAGATGAAAATAACTCACAAAGCCTTAGCAGCAATCAAATAAATAAAATTATAAAAGACAGGACCGGAGTTCTATGGGTTGTTACAGAAAATGGTATAAACTATAACACACCTAAGTCAACCTTATTTAATTCTCTGGTTTTTGGTAACAAGGATTTTAATGTTGCTGCCGCTCTGAAAAAGAAAAACATTACAGCTATCTCTAAAGCTTCTGATAGCAGAATCTGGGTCGGCACGATGAATGGATTGTATTTGTTAGATAATTTAAGAGCTAATCCAATACTTAAAAACCTTTCCGGTTTTGATGGATATAATATTTGGTCGCTTGCCTCCATGAATGATAACGAGATATGGATTGGAACATATGGAAAGGGATTAAAGCAATTCCTTTACAGTGAAAATAAATTAACTAAATGGGATTTAGATAATCCTCAAATCCGAACTCAATCAGTTTATTATAACAAAACACTTTTAGCAGACAGCAAAAAAAATATTTGGGTTGGTTATTGGGGTATCGGTGCCGCCAGAATAAATCCGGTAACAGGAATTTCAGATGTATGGTTGAATGAACCCGGAAATCCTATGAGCATAAGCCACAATGATGTATGGGTAATTAAAGAAGACAGGTTCGGTAGAATTTGGATCGGAACGATTGGTGGAGGATTAAATTTATTTGAGGATAAGAACGGAGGGATATTTCATCATTGGTTACAAACAAAAGATAATAAAAATGGTTTGAGTAGTAACAACATCTATTCTATTTGCGAGGCAAAAAAATTAGAGGCTGGTAGCGATTCAAAAACTATTTTATGGATAGGCACGAGTAATGGATTAAATAGATTTGAAATTGAGACTAATAATATTCCTGATATTTATGATATTCAAATTAAGAATCATTTTTATACAGTAAAAGATGGTTTGCCGGACAATTCAGTCAACAGCATCATTGAAGATGAAAGAGGGAATCTCTGGCTTGGCACCGGTTCCGGTATTTCATTCTTTGATGTTAGCAAAAAAACATTTACAAATTTTTCTACAGCAGACGGAATAAATGGTACCATGATGAATCCTGAATCTGCCTTGAAGTTGTATAATGATCTTATATTGATAGGAGCTACCAAAGGACTAAACATTTTCGATCCTAAAAAAATTCAGTTATCCTCTTATAAACCAAACGTGGTTATCACAGATTTCCAGATATTTAATAAATCTCCAGAGATCGGTGAAAATTCTCCCCTTAAAAAAAGTATCCAAACAACAGATGAAATTATACTTACTTACGATCAGGATGTTTTTTCATTTGAGTTTGCGGCACTGGATTATAATTCACCTCAATCAATTCAATATGCATATATGATGGAAGGATTTGATAAAGACTGGATTGAAAGTGGGAAGAGAAGGTTTGCAACATATACTAATCTTGATCCTGGTAAATATATATTTAAAGTAAAATCAACCAATGCTGATGGGATCTGGAATGATCAGGTTACTTCATTAAACATTACAATTAATCCACCGTGGTGGAGAACCTTATGGGCATACGGTTTTTACGTGGTTTTAATATTTCTTGGACTCATAGGAATAAGACGTTTTGAATTAAACCGGACTAAACTTCGTAATGAATTAAAATTAAGAGAATTTGAAGTACAGAAAAAAACTGAGCTGGAAGAGGTTAAGTCGAGGTTTTTTGCAAATCTTTCTCATGAATTCCGAACTCCTCTAATGCTTATCAAGGGACCACTTGAACAATTAAAAGAACGAATAAACAAAGTCAATTATACAGAAAACATTGATTTGATTGAGAGAAACAGCGACCGACTTAAAAGACTTATAGATCAACTACTTGAATTATCTCAGTTGGAAAAAGCTGCCATCCCTTTAATGGCAAAACAGGAAAATGTAGTCGCGATGTTGAAAGGTTTATTATCCTCATTTGAATCCTTAGCTAAGCAAAAAAATATTTCAATAAAGTTTGAAAGTGATACTGACTCGAAAGTTTGCTGGATCGACAGGGATAAATTTGAGAAAATTATTAATAACCTTCTCTCAAATGCTTTTAAATTTACACCAGGTGGCGGTAGTGTTTTTGTAGATGTTAAAGAAAAATCTGCAGATGGAAAACAGTTCACTGAAATTAACATATCAGATACCGGTGTTAGTATTCCAAAAGATAAAATTGATAAAGTCTTTGATCGCTTTTTTCAGGTTGATGACTCAGCTCAGCGATCCTATGGAGGTTCGGGAATAGGTTTAGCTTTAGTTAAGGAGTTTATTGATTTGCACAAATGGAATATCTCCGTTGAAAGCGAGAAGGGCAAAGGGACTGAATTTACAATTCAAATTCCTATGTGGGATAATTATTTAAATGAAGATGAAAAATTAGGTTCTGAGATGATAGATAATAATAACACTGTAGAATTGAAAAATTCTGAGTTGGGCAAAATAATTCATCGACCAAATGTGACTCGAGATCAAATCAATTTTAAGGATTCAAATAATAAACCTTCGATATTAATTGTAGATGATTCTGAAGATGTCAGAATATATTTATCAGGCTTGCTCGAAAGCAATTATAAGATTTCCGAAGCGGAAAATGGTGAAGAAGGGATTATAGCTGCAACAGAGAATATGCCTGACTTGATTATCAGCGATGTAATGATGCCTTCGATGGATGGAATAGAGTTTTGCAATAGAATAAAATCAGAGTGGCAGACAAGCGATATTCCTGTTATTCTCCTAACCGCAAAAGCATCTGCGGAAAGCAAAATTGAAGGACTGGAAATTGGTGCCGATGATTATCTTACAAAGCCGTTTGATTCAAAAGAACTCTTTACCCGCATTAAAAATCTTCTAGCACAGAGAAAAAGATTAAGAGACAAATACAATAAAGATCTGGACATTATAACTGAAAAGAGTAATCTAAATAAAGCTGATCATGAGTTTCTTAATAAGTTTTTAGAGTTAATAGAAGATAATCTTGATAAAACTAATTTCGGCACAGAACAATTAGCAAAAGAATTATTTGTAAGTCGTACACAGCTTCACAGGAAAATTCTAGCAATCACCGGACAAGCTCCGGGGGAATTTATAAGAATAATTAAACTAAAGCGGGCAGCCAAATTACTACTCGATGGAAAGTTGTCAGTGACACAAGTTGCGTATGAAATTGGTTTTTCAAGTCCCGCACAATTTACAAGAGCATTTGTAAAACAATTCAATTGCGTCCCATCAGAGTATTCTTCCAAGAATAAAAAGTAATAATAGAAGCTAACATCAAAACTTTCTACGTTTTGTTACAAAACAACAAAATTCTGTAACAAATCAGACAGCACACCCTTCTCTAATATTCTACTTTTGTATTAGTTGTTGGATTTATACAAAAACTAATTATCCGGCTAATTGAAAAAGATATCAGACAAAAATAATTCCGCTGAAGAGATACAAAAACGCGAAAAACTTGTTTCCGGTTTAATTGTAGTAATAGCAATCATTGTTGGAGTGCTTATAACATTTTTAATTACTGGAATCCTTGATTTTGTCAAATAATCAATAAACATAATTAACTATATCAAACAAAGGAGTAATATTCATGAAAACCATTCTTTCACTTCTCATAGTTGTTCTTCTTTCTTTTACAAGTCTGAACGCTCAAAATAATATGTCTCTTGGGGGAGGATTAGTTGTGTCTCTTCCAATGGGTGATTTTGGTGAATCTGCAAATACAGGTTTTGGAGCTACAGCTGTTTTCGAATTAAGCTTTAGGCCGCAGCTTGTCGGCGTCGCTAACATTGGATACATATCTTATGGTACCGACGTTGATGAAGTAAGTTTTAGTACTGTGCCATTGCTATTCGGTGTAAAATATTTCTTTGTTCCGGGAGTTGGTTTTTATGGGATTGGACAACTTGGATTTAATTTCTTTTCCGCCAGTGTTGATATTCCCGAGATAGGTGGATTCGGAGGAGGATCAGTTAGTACCACATCAACAGAATTTACTTTTGTGATAGGTGCTGGTTATGAATTCCCTGTAGGGTCAAACGTTTCTTTGGATTTTAACGGTACTTTTAATTTGATCAGCGATTTTAACAATCTTCAGCTATGGGCGGGAGCAAAATTTGGGTTATAATATTTTATTAAAAAGAGAAGAGCTTTCACAGACTTTTGTTAAATCAAGGAGGACAAAATGAAATTAATTTATCTCTCAATTGCAGTTTTACTTTATATTATTCTGCTGAGCAGTAATACAACTGCCCAATGGGTTGATACTGGATGCCCATTCGGTGGATATACTCAAGCCATAGCAACTGCGGAACCTCAAATATTTATCGGGACAAATCAAGGTGGAGTATATAGATCCACTGATAATGGGGCAAATTGGTCGCAGATCAATACTGGTTTAACTAATACTGACGTTACTGCGCTAATATTTTCAGGTTCGAATTTATTTGCTGGAACATCGTTTGGGGGAATTTATCGTTCAACTGATTATGGTGAAAATTGGACTGAGGTTAATTCAGGTTTATCTGTTTTATTTATTAATACCTTGGCTGTTTCCGGATCTAATATTTTTGCAGGTGCACGATATAGCGTTACGGGTGGAGGAGTTTTTCTTTCTACTAATAACGGTACAAATTGGGCATATGTTGGATTAACTGATAACGAAGTTTATTCACTTGCGGTTTTGGGAAGTAACATTTTTGCTGGAACAGATGCAGGAGTTTTTCTAACAACTAATAATGGTGGTAACTGGTCAGCAGTCAATTCAGGGCTTACTGAAGATGACATTTTTGCACTTACAGTTTCAAATAATAATCTTTATGCTGGAACAAGTGCCGGGGTTTTTCTCTCTACAAATAATGTCTCCAGCTGGACCGATATTAGTTCAGCAACTCTTGCAGATAAAATTGTTTATTCAATAGCAGTTCATCAAGTAAATATTATTGCGGGAACGGGTGGATATGGCATATATGTCTCCACGAATAATGGAACAACGTGGGAAGAAAGTGATGACGGATTACCGAACTCTTTTACTGAAATTCATGCTCTTGCGATGTCAAATACAACTTTGTATGCAGGCACCTTATTTCAGGGTGCGTGGGAACGTCCATTAACAGATTATTTAACGGATGTAATTTCAACGTCTGATAATCTACCGCAAAACTTTTATCTTTCACAGAATTATCCCAATCCGTTCAATCCATCAACATCAATAGAATTTTCGATTCCGCAAGAATCATTCGTTGAACTAAAAGTTTTTGATGTTCTTGGAAATGAGGTAGTAAATCTGATTAATGAAGAAAAAGATCAAGGAGTTTACACAGTTACGTTTAATGCTTCCGGGCTCTCAAGCGGAATTTACTTCTATACTCTGCGTGCTGATGGTTTTGTGCAGACAAAGAAAATGTTGCTACTCAAATAATTACAAAAAAACTATTAAATCATTTTAAAAAGGTTTCACCAATTAAATAACTAAGGAGACGTCATGAAATTTGTAACACTTACACTATTGATTCTTTCTATAACAATTAATTTAGATGCTCAGATTCCAAATGCCGGATTTGAAGACTGGATTGATCAAAACACACCGCAAAATTGGACTACCAACAATCTTCCTTCAGCCTGGATAACAGTTTCAAGATCTACTAATGCTCATGCAGGATCTTATGCCGCAAAAGTTGAAATTCCAGAATATGGTGGATTTCCAATCTTCCCGGTTTTAACAGTAACATTCCCAGTAACTGAGTATTCTCATTCACTTACTGGTTACTATCAATTTTATCCGGTTGGCAATGAAGTGGTTATGTCAGTATACACTTACTACTTTAAAGATGGGCTACTGGCTGGTAGTGGCAGTATAGATATATCGAATACTGCTTCTTCGTATACACCTTTCAGTTTTGACCCAAGCGGTGGTTATAATGGACCAACAGATTCATTATGGATTCAGTTCGAAATTGTGAGTAATAGTGGCTCTAACCCGGGCATAGGAAGCTATGCACTTATTGACCAATTAAGTCTTGGAGGAACTTCTGACATAAAACAAATAAATCAAAATCCGACGAGTTATTTTCTGCAACAGAATTACCCTAATCCGTTCAATCCATCTACTTCAATAGAGTTTTCAATTCCAGAAGAATCATTTGTCGAACTAAAAGTTTTTGATATTCTTGGAAATGAGGTAGTAACTTTAGCCAAAAATATTTTCGCTGCCGGTACATATAAGACTGACTTTAATGCAGACGATCTTCCAAGTGGGACATACATAGCAAGATTGACAGCTGGTAATTTTATTCAGACAAAAAAGATGTTGCTTCTCAAATAACTTTCAATTACTAAATCAATTGTTAAGAGTCAGAGAAGATGACTAAGACACATTCGGAGTACTGACAGATTTTATGAAATAATTATTGATGCAAACCATTTAATTAAAGAGGAATATTTATGAAACACACTAAAATATTTTTGATTTTAACATTGCTAACTACTTACAATTTGTTTTCACAAAATGTTAATATTAATGACGACCAAATTCCCGGAGAACTAACGGAAATAACCTTCATTGGGGAAGCTGCTGGTGATCTTTTTGGTGCACCGGTTTCAACTGCCGGAGATGTCAACGGAGATGGCTTTGAAGATATGATTATTGGTGCATATCAAAATGATGCCGGAGGGACGGATGCAGGAAGAGCATACATCTATTTTGGTGGATCAGCGATGGACAGTATAGCTGATGTGATTTTGACCGGTGAAGATGCCGATGATGTTTTTGGAGCCTCTGTTGCATCTGCAGGGGATGTTAACGGAGATGGTTTTGGAGATATAATTATTGGTGCATATCAAAATGATGCCGGAGGTACAAATGCCGGTAGAGTATATATCTATTTTGGTGGAACTTTAATGGATGATATAGCAGATGTAGTTATAACAGGAACAGTTCCTAATAATTTTTTTGGCCAGAGTGTGGCAGGTGCTGGAGATGTAAACGGCGATGGCTTTGACGATGTTTTAGCATCAGCACCTTTTGATAACAGTGTGACTGGTATTACTTATATCTACTACGGAAGTACATCAATGGATGCAATGCCAGACGTTACGATGACAGGTGTAAATCCGGGAGATTCGTTCGGTGGTTCATTAGCATCCGCGGGAGATGTTAACGGCGATAGTTTTGCAGACGTATTAATAGGTGCTTATGATGCATTCTCAAATTCTACTGGTAAAGCATATATATATTTTGGCGGAGTATCGATGGATAGTACTGCAGATGTTGTTATGAGTGGAGAAATGACACCTGATCACTTTGGTGTTTCAGTATCGTCTGCTGGTGATGTAAACGGGGATGGATATAGTGATGTAATAATAGGATCTCTTGGCAATGATGCCGGGGGTACGGATGCGGGAAGAGCTTACATTTTCTTTGGTGGTCTATCAATGGATGCTATACCGGATGTGTTAATGACAGGATCTGCAACTGGAGATAATTTTGGTACTGTCTCCCTTGCTGGAGATGTTAATGAAGATGGATTTGGTGATGTTATTGTGGGTGCTATACGCAATGACGCGGGTGGTAGTAATGCAGGCAGAGCATACGTTTATTTCGGGGCAGCAAATATGGATAGCACGGCAGATTGGATATTTACCGGTGAAGCTGATGAAGATTTATTTGGTCTCTCCGTATCTACACCTGGCGATGTTAATGGTGATGGAATTGCTGATATAATAGTTGGCGCACCTTATAATGATTTCGGAGGGACAAACGCCGGAAAAGCATATCTATATTTATCTTCTCCAACAATTCCAGTTGAACTCACATCATTTAGTGCCATCTATAATAAAACTGATATTACTTTGCATTGGGAAACGGCAACTGAAGTTAATAATCAGGGTTTTAGTGTAGAGAGAAGTATAAATTATAATGAGTGGCAAAGTATTGCCTTCATAGAGGGAAGTGGTAACTCAACTACACCAAATCAATATAGTTATATTGACAAGAATTTGTCTTCCGGTGTTACCAAAATTCTATACAGACTAAAACAGATAGACTATGATGGTTCATTTGAATATTCTGACATAGTTGAAGTAGAAGTAACACCTAGACAATACGAACTATCACAAAACTATCCCAACCCATTTAATCCCACTACAGCAATAGAATTTTCAGTTCCGATAGAATCATTTGTTGAGCTAAAAGTTTTTGATATCCTCGGAAATGAAGTAGCTACACTTGCTGATGATAACTACCCTTCAGGTAATTATAAAGCTGATTTTGATGGAAACAATCTTCCAAGCGGTATTTATCTCGCCAGAATAACTGCAGGAAATTTTGTTCAGACACGAAAAATGATGTTACTTAAATAATAAATTAATACGGAGGTAGAAATGAAAGCACTTAACACAACACTTGCTTTAATAATATTTTTTTTAGCAGGAATAACTTTTGCCCAGGATGCATTTGAAGGAAAAGTAATATTTGAAGTGCAGGAGGAAGGCAACAAACAAGTGATGGACTATTATGCAAAAGATAAAAAGTTTCGGATGGATATGCCCGAAAAAGGAGGTTCAATATTGTTTGATAGCCAGGCTCTTAAAATGTATGTGATTATGGATGAGCAAAAAATGTATATGGAAACAACTATGATGCCTTTGAGTGCCGGTGCCGGAGGTGGAAGCATAAGCAAAACAGGTGAGACAAAAACTATTCTAGGATATGATTGCGAAAAATTCCTGTTCACTCAAAAAGATATGAAAGGTGAAGCATGGATGACAAAAGAACTTGGCGCTTTTATGTTTTTTATGGAATCGCAGGAAGAAATGCCTGATTGGCAAGCTGAAGTTCTTGATGCCGGTTATTTCCCGCTGCATGTAACTCAGCATAACACAAGAAAAAATATAACGAGTGTTTACGATGTAAAAGAAGTCACACCTATGGAACTTAGTGATGATTTGTTTGTAGTGCCTTCATCATATCAGAAAATGGATCTGATGAACCTGGGTGGTTTAGAAAATTTATTCGGAAAATAGATATTGAAAATTATTATTGGAGGAATTTAAATGAAAAAGAGTAATCTGTTTATAACATTTATTATCAGCTTAACCTTTACTGTTTGTGTCTTTGCTCAATTTAACCTTGACATTGAAAAAAAAGTTACGAATAGGGTGAACAGAGAAGTTAACAAGGCAACGGATGATGCTATAGATGGAACTGCCGAAACTATAAAAAGCGGTGGCAAGGAAAATGATAAGAACACTGAAGAAACAAAATCAACAACTTCTGAATCAAAAGAAACTGCTGACACCAAAGTCGAGACCTCTTCTGAAAATACAACAACTACTAATGTGATTAAGTCAGACATGGTAATCTGGTCAAACTACGATTTCGTTGCGGGAGAAAAAATAATTTTTGAGGATAATCTGACATTTGAAGAAAGTGGTGAGTTCCCTTCTCGTTGGGATTTGCTTAGTGGAAGTGCAGAGGTTGCCTCACTAAACGGGGAAAACGTTATTCACTTAAGTAATAATAATTCAATAGTCGTTCCTTTGATGGACAAAAAGGATTTCCTTCCTGAAGTG
>Ga0307425_1002027_pt1 | contig 11724 bp, 11 predicted proteins | sample SalMarWE160330MG_FD_202152 | JGI IMG/M metagenome (GOLD analysis project Ga0307425, IMG submission 202152) | Salt marsh sediment microbial communities from the Plum Island Ecosystem LTER, Massachusetts, United States - WE1603-30 | ecosystem: Environmental > Aquatic > Marine > Intertidal zone >... | reverse complement strand
GGAGAGGATTGGTAGTTGCATTGAGCCCCCCCTAACGCCCGATAAGATAGCCGGTGATGAGCACCACGCCGATGAGGATGGCCAGGGCGTAGTTTTGCACAAACCCGGTCTCCAGTTTACGGAGGTGGCTGCTCAGCCAACCGATAGTGGTGGCGCTGCCGTTAACGGCGCCGTCCACCACGTTTTCGTCCACGCCGTGCCACAGGAAGTCGGAGCCGTTCTTGATGGGCTCCACCACGGTGGCGTCATAGATTTCGTCCACGTAGTACTTGTTATAAACCAGGTCGTAGATGACCGGGATCTTCTGGGTCACTTTCTCTGGCAGCTCCGGCCGCTTGATGTACATCTTGTAGGCCACGAAGATGCCGGCGCCGGCCACCGCCATAGAAAAGGCCATCATGGTGATCTCGAACCAGGCCGGGTAGTGGGCATGGTGGATCAGGGGGGTGATGGACGGGGCCAGGAAGTCCCTGAACTTGTTGGCGCCTTCGATGATGGGGAAGCCCACGAAGCCGCCCACCACGGAGAGGGCCGCCAGGACCATCAGGGGCACGGTCATCAGAGGCGGCGACTCATGCGGATGCACATGGGGGTCCACCCGGGACTCGCCGTGGAAGGTCATGAACACCGCCCGGAACATATAGAAGGCGGTGATGAAGGCGGCCACGGTGGCGATGCCCCAGAAAACCGTATGGCCGCTGACCAGGGAGTGGAACAGGATCTCGTCCTTGCTGAAGAAGCCGGCAAAGGGGAAGATCCCGGCGATGGCCAAGGTGGCCAGCACGAAGGTCCAGTAGGTGATGGGCATGTACTTTTTCAGGTGGCCCATCTTGCGCATGTCTTGTTCGCCGTGCAGCCCGTGGATGACGGACCCGGAGCCCAAGAAGAGGAGTGCCTTAAAGAAGGCGTGGGTCATGAGATGGAAGATGCCGGAGGTAAAGGCCCCCACGCCACAGGCCAGGAACATATACCCCAACTGGCTCACCGTGGAATAAGCCAGGACGCGCTTGATGTCGAATTGGGCCATGCCGATGGTGGCGGCGTAAATGGCGGTGATCGCCCCCACCGCGGCCACTACCAGGAGGGAAAACGGCGCCAGGACGTACAGGGTGCTGCAGCGGGCCACCATGAAGACGCCGGCGGTGACCATGGTGGCCGCATGGATCAAGGCGGACACCGGGGTGGGGCCTTCCATGGCGTCGGGCAGCCAGGTGTACAGGGGGATCTGGGCCGACTTGCCGGTGGCCCCCAGGAACAGACACAGGGTGATGGCGGTGATGACCCCGGAGCCCACCGGATACTTGAGGGCCAGGGCAAAGACTTCCTTGAAGTCCAGTGACCCGAAGGTCCAGAAGATCAGGAACATGCCCAGCAGAAAGCCGAAGTCGCCGATGCGGTTGACCACAAAGGCCTTCTTGCCGGCGTCGGACGCCGACTGCTTTTCATACCAGAAGCCGATGAGCAGATAAGAGCAGAGACCGACGCCTTCCCAACCCACGAACATCAGGAGGAAGTTGTTGGCGCTCACCAGGGTGAGCATGGCGAAGACGAAGAGGTTGAGAAAGGAGAAATAACGGTAAAACCCCTCGTCATCGTACATGTAGCCGATGGAGTAGACATGGATGATGGTGCTTACTCCGGAAACCGTCAGCATCATGATGAGGGAGAGGGGGTCGATCAGGAAAGCCACCGAGACCTTGAAGGCACCCGAGGCCATCCAGGTGTAGACCACCTTCTCCACCGATCGGGCATCAACCGGGAGCTTCAGGAATTCCAGGAAGATCACCAGCGTGATCAGAAAACTCAAGCCCACGGTGGCGGACCCGATGGTCCCCACCACTCCCTTGGGCAGACTCTTGCCCACCAGGCCGTTGATGACAAAGCCGATGAAGGGCAAGAGGGGAATCAGCCAGACATAATCCATCATGGGGTTCGCCTCACCACTTGAGGATGTTGAGATCGTCTACGTAGACGGTGCCCTGGTTGCGGAAGATGGCCACGATCAGGGCCAGTCCCACCGCCACTTCCGCCGCCGCCACGGTCATTACAAAGAACACGAACATCTGGCCGTCCACCGCTTTGAAGTAGTCGGCAAAGCCGATGAAGGCCAGATTGACGGCGTTGAGCATCATTTCGATGCACATGTAGATGACCAGGGCGTTGCGCCGAATCAGGACCCCGATCACCCCCAGGGCGAACAGGGCCACGCTCAAGGCCAGGTAATATTGCACAGGCACTACCATAAGGGTTTCCCCCAGCTCACCTAAGTTTTGACTTCGCCAGCACTACGGCCCCGACGATGGCCACCAGGAGCAGGACCGAAGTGACCTCGAAGGGCAGAAGATAGTCGGTAAACAGACTCCGGGCAATGGTTTCGGTGTTGCCCAGGCCCGGGGCCATGGGCTTGCCGGAGGTCAGGACCGTCCGGGTGACTCCGTAAACCAGGATCAACCCGGTGAAGCCGGCCAGGACGATGCCCCCCAGTTTTTGCCCGATAAAGGGAATCTTGGGTTCGGCTTCCGGTTGCCGGAGATTCAGCAACATGATGACAAACAGGAACAGCACCATGATGGCCCCGGCGTAAACGATCACCTGGATGGCGGCGATGAACTCGGCGTGGGCCAGCAGGTAGATGCCGGCCACCGCAAAGAAGTTGACGATGAGCCAGAGGGCGCTCCGCAACGGGTGTTTCTGAAAGACCACCAGGCCGCCGGAAACCAGGGCCACTCCGCCCAGGATCAAAAACAGCGTCTGCATCCCTCGGGCCTCCTATTCCTGCCGAATTGGCTGATTGGCGCCATAACGGTTCATAGCCAATCTCCCAGGCGCAGTTGCGACTTGCTCTGGGTTGCCCTCTCGATATCGAGAATGAGCATCTGTTTATCGTATTGGGCCAGTTCGTAAAGGTTGTTCAGCTTGATGGCGCCCCTGGGGCAGGCCTCCTGGCAGAAGCCGCAGAAGATGCAGCGCTGCAGGTCGATGATGAAGGCGATGGGATACTTGCCGTGATCCTCACTCTCGTCGGCCATGATGCCCTTGATGGCGTTAGACGGGCAGACCACCATGCACAGGGTGCAGGCGACGCAACGCCGGCTGCCGTCCTCATTGATGGTGAGTTCCGGATGGCCTCGCCAGCGAGGCGAGACCTGCCGTTTCTCTTCCGGATACTGCAGGGTGATGGGCTTGGTGAAAACCATCCGTAAGGTGGTCGCCAACCCTTTGAGCAAAGGAATAATCATGGATTAACCCTTGATATAGAGAATAACCGCCCCGGTGACCAGGATGTTCACCAGGCTCAGGGGCAAAAGGACCTTCCAGCCCAAGGCCATGAGCTGATCAAACCGGAAGCGGGGGAAGGTGCCTCTTACCCAGATGAAGAAGAAGACCAACGCGAAGGTTTTGATCACGAACCAGGCGATGGGAGGCAGCACCGGCCCGTGCCAGCCGCCCAGGAACAGGGTGACGGCCAGGGCTGAGGCCACGATGATGTGGGTGTATTCCCCCATCATGAACAGGGCCCACTTCATGGAGCTGTATTCCGTCTGGTAGCCGGCCACCAGCTCGTTTTCGCACTCGATAAGGTCAAACGGCGTCCGGGCGCATTCGGCCATGGCCGCGACCATGAATATCAGAAAGCCCAGGGGCTGGTAAACCACGAAGGGAATGTACTTCTGAGCGTCGACGATTTGGACGGTGCTCAAGGTCCCGGCCAGCATGAGCACCCCGATGACGCTGAGGCCCAGGGCCAGCTCGTAGCTGACCATCTGGGCGCCGAGGCGCAGAGCCCCCAAGAGCGAATACTTGTTATTCGAGGCCCAGCCGCCCAGGACCGCCCCGTACACCCCCAGAGAGCCCACCGCGAAGATGTACAACAGGCCGATGTTGGTGTCGGCGATCACCCCCTGGTTCAGATTGGCCACCGTCAGATCGAACTTGAAGCCGTAAAGGGAGATTTCCGGGGGCAAGATCGTATTGGCGAAGGGAATGACCGCAAAGGGCAGGAAGGCCGCCCCGGCGGTGATGACGGGCGCCAGGATGAAGAGGATCTTGTTGGCTCCCGGGGGCGTAAATTCCTCCTTGAACAACAGCTTCAGGAGGTCAGCCAGAGGCTGGAGCAGCCCCCATGGCCCTACCCGGTTGGGGCCGTACCGCAGCTGAATGAAACCCAGGACCTTGCGTTCCATGAGCACCGTATAGGCCACGGTCGTGAGCAGGATCACCATCACCACGGTGATCTTCAGGACGCTGATAATTATCAACAGGGGCAGATTCATGTTATCAACCCTTTTGGATGGTCACACGCACCAGGTTGGAGTTTAAGGTTAAGACATTCGCCGCTGGCACCGTGAAATGATCCGGCAGAAACATCACACCCGGCGGCATATTCTTGGACAGTTTCACCGGCGCGGTAATTTCCCCCTGGGAGGAAACAATCTTGGCTACCTCTCCCGCCTCCAGGGTCAGACTCTGGGCATCTTCAGGATTGATGAAGATATGCGGCTTTCCGGCAACTTGCAAAGTACCTTTTGGGTGGTGAGTGGTGTAAGATCCGGAATGATACAGGCACTTGCCGATGATCAGGGTGTAAGGCCGCCGGCCGGGCAGGCTGATGTCCACCTCGAAGGGGACGAACTTCCCGCTCAGCGACGCCTTCACCAACGGGCACGGGGCACTCAACTTCGGCGCCAAGTCGGCCCACAGGGGCATCTTCAGGGCCAGTTCCCGGAAGATCTCCTTGGGGCTGACGTAGTTCATGGCGAACCCCATGCGGGCCCCCAACTGGCTGATGATCTGCCAGTCGGGCCGCACCCCGTTGGTGGACAGGGCCTGGTTGACCAAGCCCAACTGCCCGGTGCTGCTGATGAAGGTGCCTTCCTGCTCGGCGTGCATGGCCACCGGCAAGACGACCTGGGCCAGCCCGGCGGTGTCGGTGAGGAAGGCGTCTTGCACCACGATAAACGGCACTTTCTTCAGGAGTTTTGTCACCCGACGGCGCTGGGGGAGCCAGCGCAGCAGGTCCCCCCCCAAGAGATACAGGGCCTTGGGGGCCGCGGGGTCGTCGTTCTCCAGGAGGTCCAGCACCTCTTCCAGGGTGGGGCCGGGCTCCGAACCTTCCAGCGGGGTGTAGCCGGGCAGCATATCCGGCAGGACCCCCACTTCACTGACGCCCCGGGTGTTGTTCTTCTCGGCCACCGGGTAGAGGGCGCTGCCGGGGGAGTCCGGTTTGCCCACCAGGAGGAAGAGGTCGGCCAGGGCCAGGGCGTTCTGCTGGCCCTTGTCCTGGCCCAGCAGTTCGGTGCCGAACACGATGGCCGGGGCCTGGGCCTGGGCCAGCAGGGCCGCCACTTCCTTGAGCACCGTGTCTTCCACCCCGGTCTTGGTGGTGATTTCCTTGGGGGTGATCTTGACGCTCTCTTTGAACTCGTCTAAGGCGGCGGCCGCAATCGCCGGGGTCCAGTCGGGGTTCTCGGCCAGGAAGAACTTGATCAACCCGGCGATGAGGATTCGTTCGCTCCCGGGTTTGTATCGCAGGGACAGGTGGGCGTAACGGTCGAACTTGGTTCGGCGGGGATTGGCCAACACCAGGCGGAAGTTCTCGTTCTCCAGGGCTTCCATGAGCTTCCAACCCAGGGGCGGCATCTCCGGGGTGATATCCGTGCCCACCACCAGGACCAGGTCGGCCTTGGGCAGATCCGTCAGTTTCCCCAGGACAAAGGGGAAGCCGCTGGCCTGGGCTTCTTCCGTGACGGTAAAGGGGGAGTGGTAGTGCGGCACCCGGGTGCCGGCGGCTTCCACCCCCTCGAGTTTGAGCGGCCCGAATACCTCGGCCATCGCCTTGAGGGCCCGGACATAGTGGTAACGGCCCGGGTTGTCCAACTGGTTGGTGGCCAGGCCTTCCCGGAAGAATTTTTGTAAAGCGTAATTGGCTTCGTTGGTGGCCCGGGGCGAACCGACGCCGTACACCGCCTTGGCGCCGTCGGCCGCAACAATCTCCTTGAACTTGGCGGCCACCAGGTCCAGGGCTTCGTCCCAGGAGGACTCGCGAAACTTGCCGTTTTCCCGGATAAGGGGGGTCTTGATTCGGTCGTCCGCTTCCACCACCGGCCAGCCGAACCGACCCCGACCGCAGAGCAGGACACTGTCTTCGTTCACTACCCTGAGGATGCGGTCGTTTTTGCTGTGCACCTGGTAGGTGCAGCCGCCGCCGCAGAAGGGACAGGCGATTTCGGTCCGGTCCATCTCCCAGGCCCGGGCCCGGTACTTGAACTGCTTGTTGATCAGGGCCCCCACCGGGCAGATGTCAATACAAGAGCCGCAGAACTCGCAGTCCAGGGGTCGGGCGCCGCTGGCCAGCTCAGTGAAGTAGCCCCGCAAGGTGAAATTAATCGCCATGGCCCCCACCCGGTCCCGGCAGATGCGGACGCAGCGGCCGCAGGTGACGCAGCGGTCCGGGTGGCGCTCCACCATCTGGGAGACGTAGTCCGGATTGGGCGGCAGCTTCACCGCTTCCAGGTCCACCGTGGGAACCCCCAGGGCATGGGTCAGGTTCTGGAGTTCGCATTCCCCGCCCTTGTCGCAGATGGGGCATTCCAGGGCGTGGTTGATGAGCACCAGCTTCATCAACTCCTGGCGCAGGGCCTGGAGGCGGGGCGTATTGGTCACCACCTCCATGCCCTCGGTGACCGGGGTGGCGCAGGCCGGGATGGGCCGGGGCGGCCCGGGCTTGACGTCCACCACGCAGATGCGGCAGGAGCCGATGGGTTTCAAGGCCGGATGGTAGCAAAGATAGGGGATGAAAATCCCGTTTTCTTTGGCCACTTCCAGGATGGTTTTGCCTGGTTCCGCCTGGATGGGGCGGCCGTCGATGGTCAGATTAACCATAAATCCTTACCTTATTCCATAATTCCCTAAGCGGATGGTGAAGTTTAGTGACGTACGTTCCTGAAGCTAATTATCCAGCCTTTTTAACGATTTTACCCGGTAGACCGGGGCGCTGAGAGAACCGGTGGGGCCGTCACAGGTCAAGGTGACCTTCCACCCCAGGCCCTTTTTCATTTTGGGAGTCACTACCATGGAAGGGCCGGCTGGACCGACCACCCCATAGCTCACCGCATCCTCATCTGAAAGGCGAAACTCAGGTTTGGGTTCGTTAGCCAATTTAATGGTATAGAACGTCTCTCTCTTACCCGGGCCCAGGGCGGTGCCCTTGCGAATTTCCTGAATCTTACCGGTAAAGGTGGCGGCGGCGGCGCCATACGACGCCGGGGCCCCGGCCAGGCAGAAGGCCAGCAAGAGCAGCGTCGTCATGATGGTTTTGCGGGACAGATTCATAATTCCTCTGCAGGTCTCCGCCATGGCAGGCAGTGTCCGCCCTACATTTTTTTGTGGTGGCACCGGCGTCTCGCCTGTGCGGTCTCAGGCTAAAGCCTGCGGCTACCTTGGCGGGCGGGGCCGCCCGCCCTACCTATCCACGTCCGCCAACACGATGTCCATGGTGCCGATCAGGGCAATCAAATCCGACAGCAAGCGCCCCTTGGCCAGCTTGTCCAGGGAGCTCAGGACGACAAAGGACGGGGTCCTGACCTTGACCCGCAGCGGCTGGGGCCCACCGTCGCTGACGATATAAAATCCCATTTCGCCCTTGGGGGCCTCGATGGCCTGGTAGACTTCGCCCGCCGGCGGGGTGATGCCCTCCTGGATCAACTTGAAGTGGTTGATCAGCGCGGCGATGTCGGTGTAAACCAGTTCCTTGGGCGGCAGGCTCACCCGGGGGTCGGGGCACTTGATGTCCCCCGGCTCGGTGGCGGCGATCTTGTCCAGGGCCTGTTTGACGATGCGGTTGCTCTGGAGCATCTCCTGCATCCGGACCAGGTACCGGGAGTAGGTGTCGCCTTCTTTGGTCCCCAACGGCACGACAAATTCGAACTCTTCGTAGCTGGAGTAGGGATTGTCCCGGCGCAGATCCCAGTCCACCCCGGAGCCCCGGGCCATGGGGCCGGACCAGCCCCAGTCCAGGGCGTCGGCGGCGCTCATGGCGCCCACCCCCACGGTGCGCTCCTTCCAGATAATGTTTTCGGTCAGGAGGGCGTCGTAATCCTTCCAGAGCTTATCAAAGGATTTAACAAAATCCGCCGCCGCCGGCAAAAAGCCCTCGGGCAGGTCGGCGGCCAGGCCCCCGATCCGGAAATAGAGCGGAAACATCCGGGCCCCGGAGGCCATTTCGCATAGATCCATGATCTTTTCCCGCTCCCGAAAGCAGTAAAACAGCGGGGTCATGGCGCCCAGGTCGTGGCCGTGGGTTCCCAGCCAGAAGAGGTGGGAGGCGATCCGGGTCAACTCCACGATCATCACCCGGATATACTGGGCCCGTTTGGGAACCTCGATGGCCAGGAGTTTTTCCACCGCCAGGCAGAAGCCGAAGTTGTTCACTTCGCCGGCCAGGTAGTCCACCCGGTTCATCAGGGGCAGGCACTTGTGATAGGTGCGGTACTCGCACATCTTCTCGATGCCGCGGTGCAGGAAACCGATGTCCGGGTCGGCGCTGACGATGAGCTCGCCGTCCAGTTCCACCAGGACCCGGAGGACCCCGTGGGTGCTGGGGTGGGACGGGCCCACGTTCAGCTGCATGGTTTCGGTGCGTTGCAAGGCTTGGGTCTGATTCATCTGACATCCCGTGTCGCCGCAGGCTCTGGCCTGCGTGGGTTATATATTCAGTTCTTGGGCGCAGGCTCAAGCCTGCGACTACAGAAAACTCAATGACCCCTTAAGGGGTAGTCCTTGCGCTGGGGGTGCCCCACCCAATCCTCGGGCATGAGGATGCGCCTGAGGTCCGGATGGCCGTTGAAGCGGATGCCCATCATGTCGTAGGCTTCCCGCTCGTGCCAGATGGCCGTGGACCATACCGTTGCCACCGAGTCGATGGCCGGGGCCAGGTCATCCGCCAGCCGCGCCCTCAGGGTGATGCGGTTGTGATGCTTGTGGCAATAGAGATTGTAGACCACCCCGAACCGGGGGCTGGCGGGGGAATAATCCATCCCGGCAATCATGGAGAGGTAACGAAAAGCGGTTTCATGGTTGTCCCGGAGGGCGGTGCAGATCTCGACGATCCGCTCCGGCTTCACCTCGATGGTGGTGTCACCCCGGAACTCCACCACCTCCACCACTTCTTCGGGAAATTTTTCTTCGAGCAGGGCCACCGCTTTGTTCATGCCGCCACCTCCCGCCGGGCCTGCAGGCTCTCTTTGTACTTCTGGGTCAGGAAGGGATCTTTGAGGATTTGTTCATGGAGTTTTAAGATCCCATACAACAGACCTTCGGGCCGGGGCGGACAGCCGGGGACGTAGACATCCACCGGCAGGTACTTATCGATGCCCTGGACCACGGCGTAGGAGTCGAAAATCCCCCCGGAGGTGGCGCAGGCCCCCATGGCGATCACCCACTTGGGTTCGCTCATCTGGTCATAAACCCGCTGGATAGCCGGCATCATCTTCTTGACCACGGTGCCGGCGATGATGATGACGTCGGCCTGGCGGGGGGAGGCCCGGAAGGCCTCCATGCCGAAGCGGGCGATGTCCCAGCGGTTGGCCGCGGTGCAGATCATCTCGATGGCGCAGCAGGCCAGCCCGAAGGTGGCGGGCCACAGCGAGCTCTTGCGGCCCCAGTCCACCAGCTTCTCCAGGGTGGTGGTTAAGACGTTATAGCCAAGATGTTCTTCTATGCCCATTAGGGTGCTCCATGTAGGGTGGGCACCGCCCACCATATTTGGCGGGCATGGCCCGCCCTACATTTATGAGTGGCGGACGGGGACGCCCGCCCTACCGGTTATGCTACTCCCATTCCAGGGCGCCCTTGCCCCACACGTAGATCAGGCCCACCGCCAAAATCGCGATGAACACCAGCATCTCCACGAATCCGAACCAGCCCAGGGGCTTGAAGATAACCGCCCAAGGGTAGAGGAAGATAATTTCAATGTCGAACACGATGAAGAACATGGCGATGACGTAGAAGCGCACCGTGTAGCGGTGGCGGGCGTCGCCGATGGGGTCCATGCCGCACTCATACGGGATGTCTTTGGAGGGAAAGTGGATCTTTTTGCCGATAAACTCGGACAAGCCCACAATCAGCCCCACCAGCCCGACGACGATGACCATGTAAATCAACAGCGGCAGATAGTTCAGCATAGGTTAATCCTCAGCACTGCTGCTTCGCATTAAGGATGATGCGGTTCTTCCTGGCGGTGCCGGCATTTTGCCGGTGCTTTTGCCCAGGCGGGATGCCTGGGGCACTATTTCTCTAATTTTTATTTTATGTAGGGGCGGGTTTCAAACCCGCCCCTACATCGACTTCTCAACCCATTTAATGCGAAGGCTCTTCCGCCTTGCACACCCCCAGGGGGCACCTGCCCGCCAGGTGGGCGTCGTATTCGTCCTTGAAGCGCTCCATGGTGGTTTTGAGGAAGGAATACGGGCTCCAACCCAGGGCGCAGTTGGCCGAATCCACCATGGTCTTGGCCAGGGTCAGCATCCGGTCCAGGTCGGCCTGGGTGCCTTTCCCCGCCGCCACCTTGCAGATCAACTCGTAGAGCACCCGGGTGCCCCGGCGGCAAGGCAAACAGAAGCCGCAAGACTCGTGCTGGAAGAAATACAGGAGGCACTTGACCACGTCGATGACGCAGACGCTGTCGTCCATCACCAGCATGGTGCCGGAGCCCAGACCGCCCTGGATCTTGGCCAGGGCGGCGTGTTCGATGGGGGTGTCCAGATGCTCGTCCAGGATGAACCCCACCGAGGCGCCGCCGGGCTGGCAGGCCTTGAAGGTGTGGCCTTCCCGAACCCCGCCCCCGTACTTGTCGATGAGTTCCCTGAGCGGCATCCCCAGGTTGGCCTCCACCACGCCGGGGCGCTTCACCTGGCCCACCACCTGCATAATCTTGGTGCCGGCGGTGTCCTCGGTGCCTTTGGACTTGTACCATTCGGGGCCTTTGACCAGGATGGCCGGCACCGACGAGAGGGATTCCACGTTGTTGACGATGGTGGGCTTGTACCAGACCCCCACCTGGCCGGGAAAAGGCGGCTTGACCCGGGGATTACCCCGTTCGCCCTGGATGGACTCGATGAGCGCGGTTTCCTCGCCGCAGACGTAAGAGCCGCCGCCGGTCTGTACCTGGATGTGGAAAGAGAACCCGCTGCCCTGGATGTTGTCGCCCAGAAGATTCTTGGCGGTGGCGTCCTTAATGGCCTGGTTCAACCGGTGCATACAGAGGTAATATTCGCCCCGGACATAGATGTAGCCGACGTTGGCCCCCACCGCATAGCCGGTGATGGCTATGCCTTCCAGGACGCGGTGGGGATCGCCTTCCATGATGTAGCGGTCCTTGATGGTGCCGGGCTCGCCTTCGTCGGCGTTGCAGACGATGTACTTGGGGAACACGGGGCTGGGACGGGTGAAGGACCACTTGAGACCGGTGGGGAAGCCGGCACCGCCCCGGCCCCGCAGGCCCGAGTCTTTCACCGTGTTCACCACCTCTTCCGGGGTCATGGACAAGGCCTTCTTCAGACCCTCGTAGCCGCTCTTTTCAAGGTAGGCGTCCAGGCTCATGGGATCGATCTGGTCCACATTGGCCAGGAGCACCAGCTCATCGCCGCTCGCCAGGTAATCGCTCAAAGGATTGGTGGTGCGGGGCAGGGTGCGATAATCCACCGTCTTGCCGGCCCGGTAGTCACT
>Ga0307425_1002024_pt1 | contig 11738 bp, 9 predicted proteins | sample SalMarWE160330MG_FD_202152 | JGI IMG/M metagenome (GOLD analysis project Ga0307425, IMG submission 202152) | Salt marsh sediment microbial communities from the Plum Island Ecosystem LTER, Massachusetts, United States - WE1603-30 | ecosystem: Environmental > Aquatic > Marine > Intertidal zone >... | reverse complement strand
ATTTTGCTAATGCACATCTCTGCAATTCTAAGATTGGCAGAATTCCAAGGATTACCATTTATCTTAGTTTATGTCGGTTCGATTTCTTTCATATTTTCTGATGCGACAATAGCAGTAAATAAGTGGGATAAGGAAACCACCCAAGGACGTCCAATTATTATGACAACCTATCTTTTAGCCCAGTTCTATATTACTTTAGGTGTATTATTTACTGCGTTATTATAAATTAAAAAATAATAAACACACTTTTTTTTATTATCCCTTCTTAAAAATCTTCTAAAAATAACAATACAAATTTTTGAAATGAGTTCTAAGTAAGAAAATTTTTAATTTAGCAATAATTTATAAAATAATACATAACAAACCTCTCATATCAGCCCTAGTAGCATAGCGGTATTGCGTTGCCTTGGTAAGGCAAAGGTCGGGGGTTCAAATCCCCCCTGGGGCTCCATATTAACATTGCCGATGTAGCATAGGCTGGTTATTGCGCCAGACTCATAATCCTACTGAAAAATGGGTCAGACAGGATGTACTCTGGAGGTCGAGGGCTCGAATAGTCATTGGAACTGACTCCATTGACTTGAGTATCCCTCCATCGGCATTTTCTTTTTTTAATTCTTATAATTAGGAAAAAAGTTTTCATTTGCTAACATTTCTCAAGTTTGAGATAACTATTTACTTGAAACTAAAAGATAAAAGAATATATAAAAAATAATTCAAATCTTATTCCATTTCCAAGCAGTTGAAATTGCCCCCTGCCGACAAGTAGCAACGCAATTACCGCATAGAATGCACTCGACATTCTCCAGTGAACCTTCTTGCACCATAGCAGTGACATCAAGGCTCATTGGGCAAGATTTGGTACACAATTTGCATTGCGTGCATTTTTCCGTTTCAACTTCCAAGTGATAAGAAGGATATTTGAGTTTATTTTTTATTTTCGTTCCAATTATCATGAATGGTGCCATCCAACACACGTAATGGCATCCCGCTCGCTTTCCAGCAGCATAGGTTAATAGTAGCAACCCAAATACAACGGAAAGGTAAATTACGTAACTGCCTGGAGAGTCGACCGAGATACCTGACTCTGTAAGATGAAACATATTAATTGATTTGTATCCTCCCGCCATTATTGCAAAAGTTATGATGATTCCAATCCATGGAACCCAAATGAACCACTTGATAAGGTTTCGCTTTCCTCCTTTAGAAGTCTTATTATGAACCATTCCTCCAAATTCCATCAGACCTCCTCCCGGACATATGTATGCACAGAATGCCCTTCCGAAGACTAGCGAGGTTAGGAATAGTCCAATAAATACTATAAAACTCCCATTAATAATGCCTTCCATTGCTCCATCAATGATAACATATGGAGAGAGATAATTTAGAGTTATTGGGAATAGCATTAAAGAAATAAACAAAATTCCCTTTCTTAATTTCTGGTTTGGTTTTTTCATATTGTCATTTGTTTTCATTTCAATTTTACCTAAACTTATTTATTCCCTTGGTTTCAAGCCTTCACCGAGCATTTCAAATACAAAATCAACAATTTGTTTAGTAGTAATATTGAGATTTTCTAAGTTTTTCTCTCTACGAGTTAATTCTTTGATCAATCCACTAGTCAGAGTAGCTAAAGTAATCCCTATCATTATCGGATCTTTATCTGTACGTAGTTTATTATTTTTGATTGCGTCACCAATCACACCGACAAATAAGTCCCGATATGCGTTACTTTGTTCCAAATATACCTTCTCATTTGCAGTAAGTTCCTTTTTGGGTTTATTTGCAATATCGGGAAATTTGTCACCGATATGATGGAATATCAGTGCATACTCAGGAGAATCTTTATAAAATTCGTGATAAGCTTTTCCAACAGCCATAAGTTGCGCTATTCCGGTTTCTTCTTTTTCAATAAATTGTTTTGTCTTTTCAATGATCATTTGATATGCTTTTATACCTAAAGTTAAATATATCTCATCTTTTGAGAGAAAATATTTATAGACTGTTCCTTTACTAAACTCTGATTCTTCAGCGATTTGATCCATTGTTGTATCATTATATCCCTGAGAAAGAAATAATTTTTCAGCTTTTTGAAGGATAAAAACCTTTCTTTGTTCTATTTCACGTTCTTTACGACTCAATGTTTTTTCACTTTATTGACTAATAGTATTTTTTTAGACCAAGGGTCATTACATAATTAAAGTCTATTTTCATATATAAACTTTTGGTTCAAAAAATGACTATGAGTCATTATTATTTTTAAAGCTTTTTGTCAAATTTAAAATGATTAATGCTGTTTCGATAAAAAGATTGGATTTTCATATTTCCTAACTGAAAGCACTTTAAAAAATGAGTTAAATACATTCAATTATGATAATTTTCTTAAAAATTTTGTAAATCTTATGGTTCAACTCAAAATAATTCTCTATTTTAAAGATTTAGTACCTCAAGAAAATTCAATAACACTATAAAATTAAAGAATAAATATAGAAAAATTTTTCATACGATTTTTCTATGGGATAATAATTGATTTAGCCAATCATATACCCGTTGATATGGGTTTACGCCATCTATAGATTCTGATACTGGTTCAGGTATATATAATACTTCAGAAATTGGTTCTGGTTTAGATTTATAAACATACTCTGGTTCATATACTGGTTCGATTGGTTGTACATATGCTGGTTCTGGTTCAGGTTCATAAATGGATTCCAGAGTCGTTTCGGGTTTATGCTTAGAGACAAACTCTGATTTTTTCTCTTCTTTTGGTTCAAAATTCCTATAAGTAACTAATTGCGTTAACCATTGTCCCAGTCGTATATTTATGTCATCTATTAATATTTCTGGAGTGGCTTCTGGTTCAGGTTCATATACTGGTTCTGGAGTGGCTTCTGGTTCAGGTTCATATACTGGTTCTGGAGTGACTTCTGGTTCAGGTTCATATTCAGGTTCTGAAGTGGTTTCTGGCTCTGTTTCATATACAGGTTCTGGAGTGGCTTCGGGTTTTGGTTCATATTCTGGTTCTTGTGTTGTATATTTCTTAATAATTTGAATTACATCGAATGGATTATTCTCAGGATGCATCATTTTCGATCCTAAAAAGATATTGATTGGTTTAGTTCTTTTTTTGTTTATCTTAAGCTCTATAGTAAAATCACTAGGAGTTAGAAAGTCTAAGCCTTCAGTTGCTTTCTTCAACTCTGAAAACCATTCAACAGAATTCTTTCCAGTTTTGCTTATTTTTTCTTCTTCATTTAGTTCAATTTTATTGATAATTCTAAACTTATCCGTATATGTTATCTTTCCTTGAAATTTTACAGCTTTTTTTTCTGAAGTAGTCCACCTCAGATGAAAACCGTCTGACTGTTTCCATAGAATGTATCCTAAAATATCTTTTCCTTCAAAATCAGCGCTTCCTTTGATTTCTTTTACATTCATTTTTCTCATTTTTTTTAATTATGATTTGAATCAATTGTGACACTTTTTTCTAATAAATATATTTAAATGCGAAATTGCTGAATTAAAAAAAATCACTTTTTTTCTAATTTCTCCAACTAATATTTATATTATAAAAAAGTGATAATTGCGGGAATCTTTCTGGCTATAGTCGGTGGTTGCGCCGCACCAATAGGTGGTTTTGTAACTAACCTTTTCAAACGAAGAGGATTATGATACCTTTTTACAAAGTTAATAAATAAAATGTATATAAAGTATTAATACTTAGTTATCTTTAACCAAAGTGCCACCAGCTCTATTGATTGCTTTTGATTTAAAGAGATTTTGAAATCCTGGTTTATAATTCATGTATTTTGGAATTGGATACCTCAATCCGCCTTGATGTGTGCTTTTAAGACCTTCCACAATCATTTCAAGCTTGTTTTTTGGGATGGAAAACATGACTTCATCATCTTCAACACCACCCCATACTCTATCTCCATTTCCTAAAATTACTAATTGAGGTTTATCTGTTTGAAATGTTTTTATGACTCCTTCATGACATGAACCAGCTCTTCCTGAAGAACTAAATTCCATAATTCCTCCCTCAATAAAAAGATATGATTGTACCAATCGAGTGGCTTGTGCAGGATTGCAATATATTTGTACAATATCCGGGATTATTTTCGTTCGAGTTAAAGGTGATATAATTATTCCAATATATTCTTCTGGAAGAAATCTTAAGTGTTTACTCCACTCTTGGGCAATTTCCATATTTTTTGAATACAATCCAATGCTAAATTTATTACCAAATTCAATTGTCTCTTCGTTAACTGGATCCCAGTTATACACCGTTCGAGCGACTTTGCAGACACAATCATCTGAAGTAATAGCAATAGTCCAACCATAAGTTCTAACCATTTTAAAATTTTGACAGATAAAATTCTGTAGCTTTAAATCAATATGGGGTTGCTTGCATCCATTAGGAATCTCTGATGTGTCTTTAATTAACTTAATAGCTATAGGAAATGTTGATGGACGTAAATATTTCTCAAATTCCTTTCCCAAATCCTGAAATTTATTCAAATTATCAATCATGATTATTGACATCTCTTTAAATTAAATATAGATGAAAAGCGTTTTAAAATATTTTAAAATATATTTTTATGAGTATTTCAAGGGTTGAGATTCTTCTATTTAATGAAGAAAATGAAAAGTTCTTTATTAAAATGGATTTATTTATTAATATGCTCATCCATCCTTCCTCTCAGGTATTTGGATCATTCAAGTATAAATTATTAGCAGATTTAGAAATCGAGTTAAAAAGATTAATGATTCCCTTGCCTATTAGTCATAATCTTGAAATTTTAAAAGATTCTCTCCAAATTGATGATATTATTGTTGCAAATCGATTGTCAATTCAACCAATGGAGGGATTTGATGCAAAATTAGATGGATCTCCAAGTGAACTGACTTTTCGGCGCTATATGCGTTATGCTAAAGGAGGTGTTGGCCTAATTTGGTTTGAAGCTACAGCTCTTTCAAATGATTGTTGCTCCAATGCACATCAATTAATACTTTCTGAAGATAATGTCAACAAATTTAAGAAATTTACAACCCTCATAAGAACAGAATGTAATAATACTTTAGAAGTTTTAGGGTTTAGACATCCCTGCATTTTAATTTTACAACTAAATCATTCAGGGAAATATACAAAGAGAAAAGGTAAGAAATATCCTATTAAAACTTATCATGCTACCAACTTAGATGAAATATCACGAACATCTCAAAATGACGAAATTATTCTAACTGATGAGGAACTCAATGATATTGAAGAGTTATGGATTCAGAAAGCGATTTTGGCAAGAGAAGCAGGTTTTGATGGGGTTGATATAAAAGCGTGTCATGGTTATTTAATTAGTGATCTGTTTTCAGCTCATACTCGTCAAGACTCGATCTATGGAGGGGAAGATTTCGATAATCGGTCTAGATTTTATCTTAATATCATAAACAAACTACAGAATAAATTTCGAAAGGAGACAGATTTCATAATTACATCACGTTTAGGAGTTTATGATGGGAATCCTTATCCAATAGGATTTGGGGTTAAACATATGAGGAATGAAAAATTTCCCGCTACTATCGAATTAAGTGAACCGATAGAGTTAATTAACAAATTGAGTAGCCAAGGGATAAAAATGATTAACATTTCAACAGGTAATCCACATCAACAACCTCATATTACCCGTCCTTATGATGTACCAATAAAAGGGGGTATATTTCCAAAAGAACATCCTTTATTTAGTGTATATAGAATTATTTATTTAACTTCAGTGATTAAAAATCTAATCCCGAAAGATATTAAAATTATTGGGTCAGGATACTCGTATTTCCGCCAATATGCTGCAAATCTAGCTTCGGGAGTCATTGAAAAATCGATGGCTGATATATGTGGGTTTGGGAGAATGGCTTTTGCAAATCCAGATTTTGCAAAACAAATTTTTCAAGAGGGAAAAATTAATAAACAAAAATCATGCATATCTTGTTCAAAATGCTCTCAATTGATGAGGGAAGGAAAAAAGACAGGGTGTGCTGTTCGAGATCCATATTATATCGGCTCTGTTTAGGAATTTTTTAATCATAGATACTATTATCTTGGAATTTTTTCCATGTATTTTCAAACCACGCCATTTGCTTGGGAATAGGATGAACATTTTCCCAATTAATGAGAATTCTATCATCCTTAAAATGGAGTTGTTGAATCTTTTGAGCATGAATATCATTCGATATCACGAATTTGTATTGTTCAAGTGGTTTGGGAGGAATCACTTGACGTTCATCTTTATTAAGTTTATTTCTCATTATCAAATAAGAACCTCTACTAATTCCATGGTTAACATGATAATTATATATCGCAGTTAAAATGAACAATTGAGTTGATAACGCATCCTTTATCTGGAAGTATTTTACAATATCAGAACTAGCTTTCAATTGTACTTGTTGTTCAAATGTCTTTAGTAAAGAAGATACAATTTCAATTTCTTTCTCGAGACCATTCTTTGACCGAATTATGGATCCATAATGAGACATTCGTATTTTGATTTGTTCCAGTATTTCTTTAAGGGTTCGTTTTTTCTCTGATTCATCAAAGGCATTTTTAATCTCAATATGCAATTTATCCAAACTATTCTGAGATATCACCCTGAATTTTTCTTCATTTGGGGGTTGAATAAATGTATATCTCTCAGAGATTTTTTGAGCTGCTCTTAACCCTCCTACTTGTCCCGCATTAAGAGCCGATCCTCCAGGTCTATGAACGCCATGACTCCCATTTATCTCCCCAATGGCAAATAGATGACTTACTGAGGACTCGTACCATCGATCTCCAGTTATTCCACCATTCAGATGTTGATTACATACACTAATTTCGATAGGATCAGTTTCGAGATCGATATTGTTTCTCTTATATATCTTCAATGCTTCAATATTTAATTTTCTTAATCGTTCAATGGGAGTGCCACTTAATGAATTTGATTTTGTTAGATAATCTCTAGCAAGTTCTGACAGATCTTCAGTGGAATAATTTGAGGGGTTTTTCGTATAATCGAGAAATACTTTCTTTCCTAGGGTAGTTTTTTCGTGATATACAGCCAGATCAATTAACGAAGAGCCCCAATTTTCAATATGGAAAGGATTAAAAGGCCATTGATAACCTTTTAAGAATGTAGCATTTGATAATTCTTTGAAGGAAGGGAATAATTCATTGAGGAATTCAATTTGTTGACCTGAATCATCCACCGAGAAATATCTTGGGATTACTTGTTGGTATGATCCAGATAAATTCCACCGAAATTTTAAAGATGCTAAACCAAATTGCGATTCTGTTAAATTCTGAAGGATGCATCCAGCGTTTATGGCTAAACCAGTCATCCCAGTTTGCGATTTAGGATAAACTGAATCCTTATATAGAATCGCCGGTCCTCCTGTAGCAATAATAATATTTCTAACTTTGAAAATCTTGATGAATTTCGTTAATTCCAATATATCTTTGGCATTAGATATATCTTCTATATTAATACATAATAGGCCAATGGCTTTGGCTGGTTCCTCAGAATCATCAACTAAAATTTTGATAGCTTGGTGTTTATCATAAATTAGGATATCTTGATCTTTGACAGCTCTTAAGAGACAATTTCCCATCATGTGTGAAGTTAAAGGACCTATAGACGTAGCTCTTTGCTTCGGATCATTATCTGTCTTATATCCTACATAAGCACCATATTCATCATGAGGAAATGGAACACCTAACTCAATCAAATGGAAGAATTCTTTAATGGAGTTTGTAGATTCTATAAGTGCTATGTCTCCATGCATTGCTCCTCCTTGCATTAAATCCTTTGCCATAATAAAAGGAGAATCTACTTGTTCTCCTACTATTGATAATTTATAGTATGTCTGCTTATCAGATCCAGCATTGAACGAAGTGCCTCCACCTAAGTTATCCGTGATAATAGCAACTTCTGAAGGAGATAAACCCTCCTTTACTAAATGGAGAGCACAATTCAATCCAGCAGCGCCAGACCCTACCACAATTGAATTGAATTCTTCGAATTCAAAATTATTCATATTAAATACGTTCTTTTCCATATTTTTCACATTTTAAAGTCGTTGAATGTGGAATCCCCCATCAATATCTAGTACAGATCCCGTAGAAAAGGGAATTAAGCCACTTACAATTGCTACAACTGGTTTGGCAACGTCTATTGGTTTTCCCCAACGCTTAATGGGAGTAAGTCCTTCATGAATTTGTTTATCATACTTCTCATGAACTATTTCTGTCATGGGCGTTTCGATGATTCCTGGAGATATTTCATATACGAAAATTTCGTGTTCAGCTAACCGATCTCCGTATAATTTAGTCATCATATTTATTCCAGCTTTTGAAATGCAATATTCGCTTCTTGTTGTTGATGAGGTGTATCTATTAATTGATGAGATATTGATAATGTAGGGATTATAGTCATCATTTACATTATCTTTTAATTCTATCATCCATTTTGAAACAGATTGAGTGAGGAAAAATGGTCCTTTAAGGTTTATATTCATGACATCATCATACGATTCTTCTGTTGATTCTAAAATATCACATCTAATTTTTGGAGCAACTCCCGCATTATTTACAAGTATATCAATTCTATTAAACTTCCTTTTTATTTCTTCTAATAATTTTTTTCTTTGTCCTTCCTTACTAACATCTGCTCTTACAAATAAAATTCGTTCTTCTAAGTCATCTTTAAATATATTTTCTAATTCTGAAAGATAATCATTAGGGAGAATTTTTGTATTTGCTCCATTAATAACCACTGAACAATCAATTTTTGCTAATTCTAAAATTATAGCTTTTCCAATTCCGTGAGTACTACCAGTTACAAGAGCTACTTTTTTGTATTGATTCTTCATAAAATATAATTTGATTTGATTTTATTAAAATGCTTACATGTGATTAAAATCTATTCTTTTTCTTAAAATGAGATAATCCTTTTTTATCAGAGTAACTTAGATTAATATGTAATGGAGCGATTTGTATCTAAAAAAATCACATCCGAAGAGTTATCAGTTTTGGATAATAATTCAGAGTGGTTGGGAATTGATAAGAGCCTATTAATGGAATGTGCAGGGTATTCTCTTACCACGGAAATTATTGACAAATATAAATTAAATAAAAATACAAAGGTAGTAATTTTCGCAGGAACCGGTAATAATGGTGGAGATGCGTTTGTCGTTGCTAGACATTTGGCTTCCCAAGCTATTCCAGTGTTTGTTTTATTATTGGGGAGTCCCGATAAAATTAGAACAAGGGAATCAAAATCGAATTGGGAAGTTTTACTAAACTTAGAGCATTCGGTTAAACGAAAAATCATAACTGATTCCAAGTATATGTTAAAGATAAAAGATACTATTAAGAATGATTCGGAATATCGCGTGATCATCGATGGATTATTAGGAACGGGAATTCAAGGTAAAATTCGAGAGCCAATTTCTTCTTGTATCACTATGATAAATACATTAAGAAAAGAGGAAAGTCGCTTCACTGTCGTATCAATTGACGTTCCATCGGGGATGGATCCTAATAATGGAAAGGTAAATGATATAGCAGTAAAAGCAGATTTAGTGGTCACATTTCACAGGAAGAAAGCTGGGTTTAAATCTACAAATGATTATATTAAAGAAATTATCGTAAAGCCAATAGGAATACCCATAGAAGCAAGTATTGTAGTAGGAAGAGGAGATTTATTACCAACACTAAAGAAACGACAAAAAGAGAATCATAAAGGACAGTTTGGAAAGATATTAATAATAGGGGGATCCAAAAATTATACTGGTGCTCCTACTTTCTCATCTTTGACAGCTATTCATTTCGGTTGTGATTTAGTCATTACATATGTACCCGATGTTGTTTCTAACATATTAAGGAGCTTTTCACCCGATTTAATAGTGAGAAGCAATCCAGGGGATTGGCTAAACATGGATTCATTTGAAGAGATTAAATGGTTAGTTGATTGGGCAGATTGCGTTTTAATTGGTCCGGGGTTAGGAACTGAATCACAAACTGAAAAATTGATAGTTGCATTATTACGATTTTTAGTAGAAAACAACAAGAAATTTGTTTTGGACGCTGATGCTCTGAAACTTATTAAAGATCATTTGGAAATAATAAAAGGATCACAGTGTATCTTGACTCCTCATGAGGGAGAATTAAAAATCATGACAGGAATCGTTTTACCCCCCCATAATGAAGTGGAGAATCGTGGGAAAATTCTTCATGATCTGGCAAAAAAATTAGATGTTACTTTAATCCTCAAGGGACCATTTGATTATATAATTTCTAAAAATAAATTTAAAATAAATAAGACAGGTTGTCCAGAAATGTCAATAGGCGGTACTGGTGATGTTTTAGCAGGACTTTGTGCTTGTTTCTTGGGGACTGGAAATGATGTATTTCAATCAGGTTGTTCAGCTGCATTCTTGAATGGATATTTAGGTGAACATTGCAAATCTAACATTGGTCCACGATTCACAGTTTTGGATATGATTAAAGCGATAAATGAAGTGATTTTAAAGTTACAGAAACCAATTTAAAAGAAAATTTTAAATTTTACTTGTTGGCTCTTACAATAAAAATTTATTTCGATTAATAAAAATTTATTAAGATTAACTTTTGTTATATTATAAGAATATATTATTTAACTTTATTATTGAGAAAAAAGTTGGAGATTACATTATAGGTGATTAGAATCAGTGCAAGTCTTTAAGATTAACCTTGACGGAACAACAACGGAAATAACAACTCAAGGACCAATAAAAGATGTGTTAAAAACCGATGAATGTTATATTTTAGTTGCTGATGATGTCAGAAAGGTCTTTTTATGGAAAGGTTTGACAAGTAGCGTAAGATCAAAATTTATTGGAGCGAAGCGGAGTCAAGAAATTCGAGGACAAGTAGGCATGCACTTTGCAGTCGTTCCACTTGATGAAACGGATGAAACAGAAGAATTTCTAAATCTAATTGGGGGAAAAACAGAAGGTGGAATTGCTAAAGAAATAAGATCCGACACTCCCGCGCCAATTAACGCTCCATCCGTCCATCCTTTAAGAGAAAAAGATCCCTTCGGAATCCCCAAACCAGCAGACGGAATGAATATTGCAGGTTCTATGAGTAGAGCTTCTGAAAATTCGGGTCCTCTCTATAAGGGTCAAGATTCTTTCTCAACTATGATGCAAGAGGAAAGTCACGTGAATTATGAGCAGATCATGCAAAAACTTGAGGAGATCAAGATTCCTGATGGTTTTGAGAGAGAAATTATAATTATTGGAAACAACGCATATTCAGTTGTTGAAAAAGTTCAAACATTTCTGGGGAAAAAGGAAGTCACCAAAGAAATATCAAGAGTTGGCACAATTCCGGAAGGAGTGTTCTTTGCAGAAGATTATTCCCCTCGCATCTTATCTGAAAATGGAAAAATATTAGCCATTGAATTTCTTAAGCGAATTGGAGAGCCAACAGACGCAAAAATGGAATTTAAGAGTAAGAAAGAAATACTCAAGGACCAAATAAAGACGCAACTTGAAGGATATTAATTATATCTCTTTTTTTATCTCACTTTGGAACTAATTTTGGAAATTTAATTTTTAATTAAAACTTAAATGTCTGAAGCATTTTATTATTATTAATCGATAGAAAAAAAAATTATCAATTACCAATGAAAGAGACGGCACATGAGTAATTTAACACAAGATGAAGC
>Ga0307425_1002022_pt1 | contig 11742 bp, 4 predicted proteins | sample SalMarWE160330MG_FD_202152 | JGI IMG/M metagenome (GOLD analysis project Ga0307425, IMG submission 202152) | Salt marsh sediment microbial communities from the Plum Island Ecosystem LTER, Massachusetts, United States - WE1603-30 | ecosystem: Environmental > Aquatic > Marine > Intertidal zone >... | reverse complement strand
AAATTTTCTTTCTATGTTAACGCTATCACAGATCCAAACATCATGATCAGTATTGTTCTTAATCTTGTAGGACAATTCGAGGTTAGTGTCATTCACATCCAGACGGGTCAGTGCGATAATGACTGAATCCACATCATTCTGATCGGTAACATCTTCGCCATCCTGCCCATTCGACGATTGCGGAAACATAACCAACAAAACACCTGCCATCAGCGCTACAAATAAAATATATCTGTTCATTTTTAATCTCCTTTATCGCACCCGGAATTTCACAGAGCGGCCAATCGATTCGCTCGCCGATATATCAATCCCTGATGAAATACTCGTAGTCCGCTTCTGCTCTTGCTATGGAATATATAATAACACCCCACAGCCTCAAATACAAGCAAAAAAGGCTCCGGACTATTGTCTATAACGATACATATTTGAGTCCCGCCCTTCGAGAAACAATGACTGGGCAATACAGGATTCGAACCTGTGACCTGTCAGGTGTGATCCGCACATATACGAATAGAGGCCGCCCGTTTTTCTCGCGCAAAAACTATGGCATTCCTTATCATCTCTGATCTACACCGATAAACCTTGACCATCCTGATGTGTCAAACACCATCGTTGACAAACAGTATCGAAGGCTCTATCTTCAAAAGGAAACAATATAAAACTTTCAGAGCATGTGCTGTAAAATGAGGTCTTTTTATGGAAATATTCAAGATGATTAAGGCTTTACGAAAGATCGGATTCTTTCTTCTTTTGGGATTGATATTTGCGAGCTGCGGCATCCGAACGGGACAGCCGGAAAAGGCAAATCAGGTTTCGGCTTCGAGAGATTCCAAACCAGCTATATCCGACTCTATTGCCAAAGCACTTGTTGATTTCAATCGCGGTGCCGCCCTTCTCGAACAGTACAATTACCTCGAGGCGGCGAAAGCGTTCGAATCGGTTTTGGCCACGGCGCCCGACTGGACCGCGGCACGCTTTGACCTCGGATTGGCCTACTTTAATATGCAGGAAAAACCCGGAGCACAAAGCTACCTCGAATTGGCACAAAAGGCATTTGAAACCGTATTGGAATCTGATCCCAACAACCTGCATGCTCGATTTTGTCTCGGTCTATACTATCAGCACATCGGGGAAACTAAAAAGGCACTTGAATGTTTTCGTAAAGTATATGAAAGCGACAGCAAAGATCCCTATGTACTGTATAAATACGCCGAGGTTCTCATTAATCTCGGCTCTGTGGAAGAAGGCACGGAAATGCTTGAAAAGGTCGTTGCTCTTGACCCGGGTTTTATTTCCGCTGTGTATCGGCTTGCCATTCAGTACCAGCGAACGCAAAAACGCGATGAAGCAAAGGCTCTTTTTGCCCGTTTCCAGGAACTCAAAGAAACAGAACTGACCGGCGGGACTTTCACGGCTCTCAAGGCGTATGGGACTGTGGGGAAATATTACATGGCACTCGGTGCGGACAACCTGCCCTTGCCCGCTGTGACGACGGTTCCTCAGAAAAGGATTCTATTTTCCCCCGAGCTAAAACCCTTAAGTGACGCCACTTCGGCCTGGAAATTTTCCGGAGGTAGCGTAGAGCTTCCGGGAATTGCCGCCGGCGATATAGATGAGGATGGTGACCTCGATCTCTGTATAACGGCGTTCGGGGATGATGGCAGCGTAAGGTTATGGCGTAATGACGGCACCGGTCGATTTTCTCGCGATACAACTTTGGCACAGCAGGGTATCAGCCCCTGCTTCGGCGACGTGGATAACGATGGAGACCTTGATCTTTGGCTTGGCCGGGCAGGTCCGGACATTTATTTCGAAAACAATGGAAAGGCGAATTTTAGTCCAGAACCAAACGAAGCGATTGCCGGCGGACAATCTATTACTCACTTTGCAAGGGTTCTTGATGCCGATAGCGACGGCGATTTGGATTTTCTGGCGTTTCGCCTTGCGAGCGGATCGGTCCCGGCTACCGAAACGCTCAAGCCGACAGCCGGCAGTCTATATAACAACAACAGGGACGGTTCGTTCGTTGACATTGCCGAAAAGCTTGGCCTTACGCTTGAGAATACTCCCGTCACTGCTGCGGTTTATGATGATTTTGACAACGATCGCGATTTGGATTTGGTCATATTTTCAGCACATGGGAAAACAATTGGCTGGGCGAACGATCGTGGATTGAAATATCACGTGCTTGATGCCGAAACAACCGGCCTTAAGACCGAAGGCGTTTTCAGCGCCACTTCCGGGGACCCCGACAAGGATGGCGACCGCGACCTTCTGGTTTTCACCAATGAAGGAGTGCAGCTCTTTATAAACCAGGGCGGATTTACTTTTGAACGCCACTCGGATTTTTCCGAGCGCTTCGGCCGGCTCGGCGGAACCGGCGGGCAGTTCGCGGATATGGATAATGATGGCGACCTGGATATTGTTATTGCCGATACTTTCAGACGCGACGGGAGCCGGGGCCCGGTACTGCTTATTAATAACTGGCCTGAAGGCCGTTTCATCAATTCACTGGAGGTCGATCCCGGGAATATGCTCTCAGCCATCAATTTCCCGGGCAATGCCAGTTGTGTGGCGGCGGATTTTACCGGTAACGGAAATTGCGATATTCTTCTGGCCCCGATAGGTGAGAAACCGTTCCTCGTGGAAAATATAACGCCGGGCGCTCATTGGATTGAAATTGATCTTCGCGGTATACGCGAACAGGACAAGAAAACCCGCTCAAATAATTCAGCAATCGGTGCTCGCGTAGAGATCAAGACCGGTTCCGTCTTCCAGCAGTATGTAGTTGGGACTTCCTCAGGACAGGTGGCCGTGCCTCCGTACCGGATTCACGCCGGCTTAGGGCAATACTCCAAGGTCGATTGGTTGCGTATAATGTGGCCGGATGCAGTTCTTCAGGCGGAGCTGGAGCTGCCCGCCGATCAGGTGATAACGATTACCGAGTTACAGCGTAAGACTTCTTCATGTCCGCATCTCTTTGCATGGGACGGTTCGCATTTCGAGTTCGTATCCGATTTCGGAGGTATGGGAGGTATCGGTTATCTCGCTACCCCAGGCGAATACGCCAAGCCTGATCCAACGGAATATTTGCCCACCCCGAATATCAAACCGCGTGACGGCGAATACGTTTTTCAGGTGCTGGAACCCATCGAGGAAGCCGTTTATTTCGACCAGGCCAAACTCATCGCTGTCGACCATCCGGTAGGAACGCAAGTCTATCCAAACGAGATGATGGCGATTAGTATCCCACCTGTACCTTTTGAGCTTTTCTGCTTCAAAGATCCGATTCAACCTATACGTGCCGTTGATGATAGAGGTACCGATGTTACTGAAAAGGTACGTCTGATTGACCGGCGTTATGCTGGAGCGACCGAACCAGATTCCCGCTTCATAGGATTGGCCAAAGATCACTTCGTAGAGCTTGATTTCGGAGACAGGCTCCAGGCGGTATCGCCTCAATCACGCCTTGTGATGTTCCTGCACGGGTGGGTCGAGTACCCATACTCGTCAACGAACTATGCCGCAAGCCAGGCAGGATTGCGCTGCCGAGCTCCGAGCATCCATGTCTTTCGCGATGGCCAGTGGTTGGAGCTTTTTAATGAGGTGGGCTATCCCGCCGGCATCCGGCACATGATGACTCTCGATGTGACCGGAAAAATATTACCCAGTGACCGGCGAATCCGCATCTCCAGTAATATGGAACTGTACTGGGACCAGATATTCATTGCACCTGTCCTTGAGGACGCGGGTCTTGGAATCCAGGAATTGCCGGTGAAAAGTGCGGATCTTCATTTCCTGGGTTATCCGCAGGAATATTCTCCCGACGGGCGACATCCGACTCTATATGATTACGATAGCGTCAGCGGCGCCGTTGCCTGGAAAATTATGGAAGGCGATTACACCCGATACGGCGAGGTTACGGAGCTTCTGGATGAGGCGGACGATTGTTACGTCATCATGGGTCGGGGAGAAGAGATTACACTTCGCTTTTCGGCAGGCGATTTCAGCCCGACGCCGGAAGGATTCCGCCGTTCGTTCATTCTCAAAACCGACAGTTTCTGCAAGGACATGGACCTTTACTCGGCATATCCAGACACCGTAGAACCGCTTCCCTTTCATTCTATGAGCACTTATCCCTATGGAGCAGATGAAAAGTATCCCGATGATGAAAAGCGGCGAGAATACCGCAGGCGTTTTAATACCCGGCGGGTAGGTAACCCAACCATAGAATAGGTTCTACGCCTAATCTTAGATACTGGTCCGAGAATATCTGTGCCTGGAGGTGTCTTGCATTAGAATCACATATCTTTTATGATGGTAATAGAACAGGTCGATATAGAGCTTAATTCGCCATATATGAACACTCTGATCGAGGCTATTTGTATGAAAAGGCGTACAATAACTGAGGGGCGGGAAACGAGTGATACCGGATATCCTCAACAGCCTGCTTCGCATGCTCCGAAGAAAACTCTGCCGGTATTACTGGCAGGATTCATCGTAGCCTTTAATTGCTATTTATTCCAAGTGGCCGCTTTCTCACAGTCTGACGAAAATTCACAAACAACAGTTACAACCTCGAATTCGAACGAGCTAAACGAATCAACCGGTTCGGCACTAAAGCCGGAACAAGAAATTGCTGCTTTGAAAAAGGAAGAGTTGGAACTTGCCGAAAGGCTTATGAAAGACTTCCCCGACAGTATAAACCCTATAATGCTGATGGGTAATTTATGGGAGCGGCATGGCGACGCCACCAGGGCGATGGAATACTTCAATAAGGTATTAGAACAGGATCCGAAACGCCCCGATGTCTATAAAAGCATAGGGTGGTTTTATATGAACAAGGAGCAATATGAGCAGGCGATAGCATACTGGCAGAAGGCGCTTGAAATCGACCCTGAGATTACCGGCGTGCATCACGATATCGCCCTGGCTCTGATGGGGCTGAACAGGCAGGACCAGGCAATCGAAGAATTGGAGAAGGACGTTCGAATCTCTACCGATTCCAGCTCCAGTTATTTTCTGCTCGGACAGTTATACCTGCAGCAGAAAGATTATGAAAAGGCCGAAAGCAATTATAAAAAGGCAATAGAGATCAAGCCCAATTATCCTAACGCTTACTATGGCCTTTTTACCCTGTCGGCAAAATTGAAGCAGCAGGACAAGGCCAAAGAGTACATGGCTATGTTTAAAAAACTCAAGGCCGAGGACATGAATGCTCTGAAGAGGGTTAACGAGACCGTTAATGATCTTGCCGATATGAGAAAAGGCGCGGCCGAAACGTATTTACTCGCCGGAAAAATGTATCAAGACGGGGGGAATTTACAAAAAGCTGAAGAACTTCTCAAAAAAGCAACAACGCTCGATCCGAATAATATTCTGTGCCTCGGAAAGCTTGCTTCTTTGTATATCACGACAAACCGAATCACCGACGCGATTCAACAATACAATAGAATAAGCGAAATCGATCCGAAAGACCCGGTTTGCCACCTGAATATCGGAATCCTTTCGATGCGCTTAAAACAGTTGGGCGCCGCGGAAAAGGCTTTCCGAAAGGTTATCGAGGTAGCACCTGAAATCTCCGGCGGTTATCGCGAACTCGCTCAGCTATACCTTAGAGCAGGCAAAGGATTTCCGGAGGCCAGAGAGCTCGCGGAAAAGGCCGTGGCGCTGGAGCCGACCGCCCTCAATTACTTCGTGCTGTGCTGGGCTTGTGACATGAACGGTGACTCGCAAAACGCGATCAAGGCAATATTGCAAGCTATGCAACTTGAGCCGGCTAATTTGAAATACAGGAATGTGTATGAGCATATTAAGAGCAGGAATTAAGGCAACAAGTTCCACAAAAGGCCGACACCCCCGGATGAAATTCGGGTTCAGCTTCGCGGTTATTATTCTGTTATTGTATTCGTATTCTGAGGCGCTGGCCGACAGTCCCATACTGCTTCGTGACGTTACAAATCAGACTGGAATAACTTTCGTACACACTGATGGCGGCTCCGGCCTGCACTACGTAATGGAAACGGTAAGTGCGGGTCTGGCGCTTTTTGACTACGACTGCGACGGGGATATCGACATTTATTTTCTCAACGGCGCGCCGCTGAAAGGAACTGAAGTCGATATCGCCCCGAAAAATGCACTTTATCGCAACGAGGGTAATTGGAAGTTTACGGATGTGACGGAAAAAGCAGGCATCGGCGACCGTGGTTACGGTTTGGGAGTCGCGGTCGGTGATTACGACAATGACGGCGACCCGGACATTTACCTCAATAATTACGGACCAAATGTTTTGTATAGAAACAACAGCGACGGCACGTTTACAGACGTTACAAAAAAAGCCGGTGTGGACAACGGTTTTAATGTAGGGGCAGGGACCTGTTTTCTCGATATAGACAAGGACGGTGATTTGGACCTTTACGTATCGGTCTATCTTGAATTTTCGTATGAAAAAAATGTCACGCTTACAACCAAGGGATTTCCCGTATACGCAAATCCTCGTTATTATCCTCCACTGCCCGATTTTTTATACCGCAACAACGGTGACGGCACGTTCACCGATATAAGCAAATCATCCGGAGTAGGCAACCACGCAGGCTGGGGGATGGGAATTGTATGCTGTGATTACGATAACGACGGTGATACGGACGTTTTTATCGGAAACGACGTGGCTGAAAATTTCCTCTTCCAAAATGACGGCACGGGCAAGTTCGAAGAAGTAGCGCTTATGTCCGCAACTGCTTACGACTCACAGGGTGACGAGCAGGGAAGCATGGGAGTCGATTGCGGCGATTACGACAATGATGGCTTCCTGGATTTTTACGTGACTTCCTACCAGGGACAGCTTGCCACGCTCTACAGGAACCTCGGCAACGGAATGTTCGAGGATGTCACGCTGGTGACGGGCTCAGGAGCAGGAACACTCCCCAACGTAACATGGGGCAACAGCTTTGTCGATTTTGATTATAATGGTTTTAGAGACATTTTCGTCGCGTGCGGCCATCTGCAGGACAATGTCGAAAAATTCGACGATACTACTACATATACGGCACGAAACATACTTCTGATGAACACCGGTGATGGAAAATTCATAGATGTGTCTGACCAAAGCGGTGACGGCATGAAGATAAAGCTTAGCAGCCGGGGTGCGGGTTTCGATGATTTGGATAACGACGGCGATGTGGATGTTGTGATACAAAATTCACGCCGGGAACCTACTATTTTAAGAAACGACTCACCTTCTAAAGGGCATTGGCTGCAAGTTCGCCTGCAAGGCGTAAAAACCAACCGGGACGGGATAGGGGCGCACGTCAAAGTGGTGTCAGGCGACTTGACTCTTATAGATGAGGTTCACAGCGGTCGCGGATACCAGAGCCATTACGGCTCGCGTCTTTACTTCGGACTGGGCAGTCATGACAAGGTTGACCGAATCGAGGTTAGCTGGATAGGCGGCGGCATCGATATTTTCGAGAATGTTACCGTGGACAAGATTGTAACTCTTATTGAAGGTCAGGGAACGGGAACCCAAGTAAATAGTCTGCGATGAGTAAGCATAAGAAAGCTGGTCGATGTAGAAAAACATACAAGAAAACCGGCCAACGGAAAGCGAAAATTTCCGGACATTCACAACCGTCTTTCTTGTCAACTCGCAGAAAATCTGTATGGGCATTAGTCGTTTTGTTGATCGTATGTGCAACCGCAGCAGGTGTTTTTTCCGTAAGATTCCTATTACGCACAGATGAAAAACCACGGCAAATAAAACAACCCTCAAATCATACAGAAGACATAGTTCTACTGCCTGTCAGCGAACCGCCTCGAACCGAGCAAGAGGTCATTACGCTGAAAGAAAAAGAGTTGGAACTTGCCGAAAGGCTAATAAGTGATTTCCCAAACAGTGACGAGCCGCTCGTGATAATGGGTAACATATTATATAGGCAAGGCAATGTAATAGAAGCAATGGAGTACTGGAACAAAGCCCTGAATATAAATCCGAAACGGGCCGACATTTACAGAAGCATGGCCTTATTATCTATGAAAAAGGGCAAGTTTGACGAAGTAATCACACAATATCGAAAAGCCCTCGAGATAGAACCGCAACTTCCCGACGTGTACAGTAATATTGGTCATGCACTTATGATGTCAGGCCGGTCAAAAGAAGCAATCGCGGCGCTTGAAAAGGAAATTCAAATTTCACCAAAATCCGATTTCGCATACTTTTTGCTTGGTCAGGCCTATCTGCAACAGAAAGAATATGAAAAGGCAAAAGAAAACTATGAGACTGCAATAAATATCAATCCGAGATACTCGAATGCTTACTATGGGCTCGCTTCAACCTATGCCAAACTCGGCAATCGCGACAAAGCTAAGGAATATTCGGAGAATTTCAAAAAGCTAAAAGCCCAGGAACGTAAAGACCTTAAGGGCCGCAAAATCAAATACGACGACTTCGTTGAAACGCAAAAAAGTGCGGCCATAACATATATCAATGTCGGACGAGCTTACCGGGAAAAAGGAAACCTGGTCGAGGCTGAAGAATTGTTGAAAAAAGCCGCGGGGCACGACCCGGGCAATATCATATGCTATATGGAGCTGGCAACCCTATATCAAGTAAGCGGTCAGTCTTCTAAGGCTCTCCAGATGTATAAAAAGATACGTGATATCGAGCCGGACTCTCCTATTTCTTACCTTGTAATTGGAATCTTGTCAGCCCACTTAAAACAGTTCGACGATGCGGAAGAAGCCTTTCAAACAATGATTACACTGGCGCCACAGAAGTCCGATGGATATCGCGAGCTTGCCCGTTTATATCTGAAAACAGGGCAGAAATTGCCACAAGCCCGGCAACTTGCTGAAAAAGCCGTAGCATTGGAAGCATACGCCGCCAACTACTTTGTATTAAGCTGGGCTTGTTACACAAACGGAGATATTGCTAATGCGCTTCCGACGATTAAACGGGCCATCGAATTAGACCCGGGCAATCAACAATATCAGCTACTGTATAAACAAATTCAACAAAGGAATTAACGTAATGAATCGAACTTGCGATCGAGTCTTTGGGTGGAGCATCGAACGGCATATTATCGTCGTACTCCTTTTGTTGTTTTTCTCCATCTGCGCACATGCCGACGGCACAATCGTGTTCAACGATGTCACCAAAGAAACGGGAATTACCTTCATACATACCGATGGAAGCAGCGGCAAACGATACATCGTCGAATCCGTAAGCTCGGGATTAGCTCTTTTCGATTACAACGGAGACGGCAATATCGATATCTATTTTCTTAACGGCGCCCCTCTTAAGGGGACAAAGTTCGACAAAGCACCGAAAAATGAACTTTATCGCAATGAAGGCGGCTGGAGATTTACCAACGTTACAGATCAGGCCGGCGTTGGAGACACCGGATACGGTCTCGGCGTGGCCGTGGGTGATTACGATAATGACGGCGACCTCGATATCTATCTGAATAACTACGGCCCGAATGTCCTATACCGTAATAACGGTGATGGAACTTTTACCGATATAACGTCACAGGCGGGTGTGGCCAACGGCCACAAGGTGGGGGCAACCGCTCATTTTCTCGATATGGACAAGGATGGCGATCTCGATTTGTTCGTTGCCAACTATCTTGATTTTACATACGAAAACCACATGGTTCGAACCTCGAAGGGAATCCCAAAATACGCCGGACCGATGGATTTTCCTCCGATGCCAAACAATCTGTTTCGCAACAACGGTGACGGGACATTCACGGACGTCAGCGTCGAGTCCGGCATAGCTAAGTATAAAGGATGGGCAATGGGCGGCGTCTGCGCCGATTACGATAATGATGGTGACACAGATATCTATATCGCCAACGATGAATATGCAAATTTCCTGTTCAAGAATGACGGAACGGGCAAGTTTGAAGAAACAGGCCTTATCGCCGGACTTGCATATGACCTGCACGGCGACGATCAAGGGAGCATGGGCGCAGATTGCGGCGACTATGATAATGACGGCCGGCTCGATTTCTACCAAACATCCTACGCCGAGGAGCTTACCGCCCTCTATAGGAATTTGGGTAACGATATATTCGAAGACGTAACAATGATTTCGGGCGCCGGTGCAGGAACCCTGGAATATGTCACATGGGGCGCCAGCCTGGTCGACTTCGATAACGACGGCGATCGCGATATCTTCGTCGCCTGCGGCCACTTGCAAGACAACATCGAACTTTATAACAATACTACTACATCTCTTTGCCCGAACATAATCTTAATGAACACAGGAGACGGGAAATTTGTTGATGTTTCTGACCGGGGTGGCGACGGCATGAAGGTGAAATTACGCAGCCGTGGTGCAGGCTTCGATGACCTGGATAACGACGGCGATGTGGACGTTGTAATACTAAATTCCCGTCAGGGACCAACTATTTTGAGAAACGACTCGCCTTCTAAAGGACATTGGCTGCAAGTTCGATTGAAAGGTGTAAAAACGAATCGAGACGGTATTGGGGCGCGCGTAAAACTCAGCGCGGGCGATTTGACTCTTATAGATGAAGTTCACAGCGGACGCGGGTATCAAAGTCATTACGGCATGAGGCTTCATTTCGGACTGGGCAAGCATGAAAAGGTGGATCGTATCGAGGTTCGCTGGATCGGCGGCGGAGTTGACTCCATGGAAAATATCGACGTAGATCAGCTTGTGACCATAACGGAATCGAGTACTGCTTACGCTACAACACAAAAATTAGAGCAAGAGATCCTTCCATCAGAGCAGAATCTCACCGTAGAGGAGCAGGACCGGGCCTTACGAAAAGAGCAACTCGATGTCGCACTTAATCTTCTGGCGGTTTTTCCAAATGACACGAATGCGGCTTTCCTGGTCGGGATGGCGTACTTCGAGCAGGGAAATGTGGTGGAAGCCGCCGAGTACCTGGAAAAATCTTTGAAACTCCAGCCCCATCGTGCTGATGCCTACGACCATTTAGGCAGGATTGCTTTGTTAAAAGGGCAATACGATAAGGCGCTGATGCAGTTCCACAAAGCACTTGAGATCGATCCCGGGACATCCGGAATACATTTTCGAATCGCCAAGGCCCTGGTGTTTCTCGGCAAGTTAGAAGATGCCGTTTTGGAGCTGCAGAAAGATATCGAAATATTCCCGCAGGCCAGTCAGAGCTATAACCTGCTCGGAGAGACATACCTGCAATTAAAAGATTACCAAAAAGCAAAAGGGAATTTCGAGGCGGCAATCCGAATCAAGCCGGACTACACCAAGGTTTACTATGGGCTTGCCACTGCATGCGCAAGGCTCGGACTAAAGGAAGAAAGCAAGGAAGCGCAGCAGAAATTCAAGCAGTACGAAGCCGAAGATCAAAAGGCCGGTAGACACTGGAGACATATCTTGGAGCCGCTGGAGGTGACGCAAAGGAGTATGGCACATACCCATGCGGATATTGGACGGGTTTATAACGAACATGGGGACCAGGACAAGGCAGAGCAGCTTTGGCAAAAAGCGCTCATACTCGATCCTAATAATATTGATTGCAGGTTTTACTTGTCGGCATTGTACCTGCAACAAAGCAAACTTACAGATGCCCTCGGATTATATGAGCAGATTACGCAAATTGAGCCGGAAAATGGAGTAAGTTACTTCTTCATAGGAAATATCAACGTCCGGTTGAACCGATTTGATGACGCCGAGAAGGCCTACAAGAAAGTAATTGAAGTTGCCCCAAAACGATCTGATGGATATCGTGCTCT
>Ga0307425_1002021_pt1 | contig 11743 bp, 11 predicted proteins | sample SalMarWE160330MG_FD_202152 | JGI IMG/M metagenome (GOLD analysis project Ga0307425, IMG submission 202152) | Salt marsh sediment microbial communities from the Plum Island Ecosystem LTER, Massachusetts, United States - WE1603-30 | ecosystem: Environmental > Aquatic > Marine > Intertidal zone >... | reverse complement strand
GGTGCCCAGATGTTGATCGATGGATATATCAAAGGGAAAGGGGTGCTGGCACCCGAAGAGTGTGTGGATTGGCGGGAATTTATCAAGACCATAGTCAGCAGAGGGATCGGGAGGTTGGACATAAAAATAAGAGATGTATAAGGGCAAAATTTTATTTCAGATTTCCTATACACACGGAAGGTAAGACCTAGAGGCAGACACTGATTATGACGATAGATTTTAATAAAACTCAAATAGAATCCACTTATAAAGACAAAGATGTGGAAGAATTCATCGACATTCATTTCTTCAGGCCTTTTGGCTACCTGCTCGCCCTTCTTGCCAGATCGTTAAAACTCACGCCAAATACAGTCACAATACTTGGCATGATAACGGGAGTGATCTCAGGACATCTTTTTTATTATTCCTCTATGACAATAAATATTATCGGCATCTTTGCAAAAATCTTTTCCAACGCTCTCGACAGTGCGGACGGACAACTGGCTCGCATGACACATTCAGAATCGCAAATGGGAAGAATTCTGGATGGTATTTCCAGTCACGTTATTTTTCTCAGTATTTACGTTCATCTTTGCCTTAGGTATATTCATGAAGGACATTCTAAATGGATTTTTGTGGTGGCCGTACTAGCAGGTGCGAGCCATTTTACCCAAGCAGCCTGGGGAGATTATTATCGCAATGCCTACCTTTATTTTGTTCGAGGACCAAAATATTGTGAAATCTCCTCTTCAGATCAACTTCTAAATCAATATCACACGTTGAAATGGAACGGCAATTTTATACATAAATTTATTAAGTATCTCGAGATAGAATATGTCTTATCTCTGAATCTGTTTACTAAAAGCCACAGGATTTTGAGAGCTATAATAGAAAAGACTTATCGGGGGAATACACCCCATTGGTTGGCACAAGAATACAGAAGATCGATCAAGGCCATGAATAAATACTACAACATACTCACCATTAACGTCAGGCAGTTCGCTCTGTTCGCCTTACTTCTTCTTAAAAAACCGGAGTTGTTTTTTATATTTGAACTTGTTGTCTTGAGTATGGTTTTTATTTATGCCGCCATATTACAGGAAAATAAGATCAACCATCTTATATCCATTACTAAATCTCACATGCCTAATAAATCCAGCGGAGAAAAGGATAGAGATTTTCGATGAGGGGTCTAATTATCGCCGCTGGAAGAGGAAAACGTTTATCTCATATCTCCGACTTAAAACCTCTCGTGTTGCTGGGCAAAACACCCCTCCTAGAACACATTTTACTCCTGGCCAATAAAGCAAGGATCAATGATTTCGTTGTCGTGACAGGATATCGGGCAAAAGAAATAAGGAGCTTTCTTGATGAACTTTCGGGAAAAATAAAGTTAAAAATCGATGTCATTCACAATGAGGAGTGGGAAAAAGAAAATGGATTGTCTGTACTTAAAGCCAAAGGGCATTTCAAAGGAAGGTTCGTCTTAATGATGTCTGATCATATTTTCGATGTCTCCATAATCAAAAGGCTTATAAAATTCCCTTTAAATGATGATGAAGTCGTCTTGGCCGTAGATTGTAATATTGATAATAATCCTTTAGTCGATCGGGAAGAAGCAACGAAGGTTAAAAGAGAAAGCGACATAATTATTGACATTGGAAAAAATTTGAAAAAATACAATGCCTTCGATACTGGAATATTCCTCTGTACACCAGCAATCTTTTCTGCCCTCGAACAAAGCATAAAGATGGGCGATTCCACCCTCTCTGGCGGTATCCGGACACTTGCGCACAATCGTAAAGCCAGAGTGATGGATATTGGAAACAGGTTATGGATCGATATAGATGATGAGAGTGACTTACAAAAAGCATGCCAAATATTCAAGGACACAGGGAGCTTTCAGTTTTTTAAATTCAAAACTCAAGAGTTAAATATCAGGGGCTGGGGAGGCAATCCAAAAAGACACAGAAGAAGGCTTCCAACGGATTTTTGACTGGGATGAATGAAGTGCGACTCCACGTCAGAGATGTTATTTTTTCAAAATGAAACGAATTTTTGAAATTCCGCAAAGCGGCTTTCAATCTCCTCGGAGGTGAGGGAGCTGAGGCGGTCGATGCCGAATCGCTCGATGGTGAAGGAGGCGAGCACACTTCCGTAGACTGCAGCTTTCCGAAAATCCCCTTCCGAATACGAATCGACCTTGTCCAGATATCCCAGGAATCCGCCGCCGAAACTGTCTCCAGCGCCTGTGGGGTCGATAACTTTCTCACTCGGATAAGCAGGCACGATAAACACAAAATCCTCGGCAATAAAAATCGCCCCGTGTTCTCCTTTCTTGATGACTACGAGGGATGGGCCCTTCTCTAAGATGCGTTTCCCAGCCGTGATGAGGTTCAGCTCGCCAGTCAACATCCTGACCTCCTCGTCATTTGCGAAAAACACATCCACTTTTTCAAGGACATTCAGCAGGGATTGGGCTCGTGTGTGGATCCAATAGTTCATGGTATCCATCGCCACTAGACGGGGATTTTTCATCTGGACACAGATGTCCTCCTGGAGGTCAGGGTCGATATTCGCCAGGAACAGGATATCCGCGTTTCTGTAATGTTCAGGGATTTGGGGGCGAAAGCCCTTGAGAACATTCACTTCCGTAGCGATCGTTGTCCTTTTGTTCGGATCCTCAGCATAGCGGCCTTCCCAGAAAAAGGTCTTTCCCGGCTTTATAAGAAGCCCTTCGGTGTCGATGCCTTTTTCCTTGAACAGACAGAGGGTGTCCCTGGGAAAGTCCTCACCCACCACGCCGACGATCCGAGGAGCCGTAAAAAAGCTTGCTGCCAGACAACAATAGGTTCCGGACCCTCCGACGATACTTTCGCGTCTCTCCTTAGGAGTCTCGATCGTATCCAGGTTGAAGGTGCCGACAATGACTAAGCTCATCGTACTCTCGAACTATGGGATATACTTCTGGATGATCGGCCGCAGCCGTTCTTTAGCTTCCGGAGAAATAAGGTCCGGATGCGTGACAATCGTGTTGGCCAGAGCCTGACCGCATTCGCAGTGGGCACCTCTGTCTTCCGGAAGTGAGGCGATCGATCTTTTGATGATATCTTTGGCATTCTGGATGTTCTTTTGCAAATTCTCGAGGATCATCTCGACAGAAACGGTTTCTTCAGTTTCGTGCCAGACATCATAATCTGTGACCAGATTCATCGTGGAATAGCAGATCTCGGCTTCTCTGCAGAGCTTGGCCTCTGTCACACTGGTCATCCCGATAACATCACAGCCCCACGACCTGTAGATCTCGGACTCGGCTTTTGTGGAAAAGGAGGGGCCCTCGATGCAGATGTAGGTCCCGCCGAGATGGCACCGCACACCGAGCTCCTGCCCTGCTTTGAACAGCAAGGAAGAGAGTTCAGGGCAGACAGGGTGGGCAAAACCGATATGGGCGGCAATCCCCTCTCCGAAGAAGGAATTCTTCCGCCGGGTTCTATCGAAAAACTGGTCAGCAAAAACGATGTCCCTGGGCCTGATCTTTTCCTTGAGAGACCCGACGCAGTTGGTGGATATCACCCGTCTGACTCCGAATTTCTTAAATCCAAAGATATTGGCCCTGTAGTTGATATCCGATGGCATAAGGGCATGCCCCTTGCCATGGCGGGTGAGAAAGGCTAATCGTTTCCCTTCGAGCTCTCCGATGAGGAAAGAACCTGACGGTCGGCCAAAGGGCGTGTTCAGTTCGATCTCCCGGATAACGTCCATCCCCTCTATCTCATAAAGCCCTGTCCCTCCCAAGAGTCCGATCGCAACCTGGGGAAGATTATGGGAATTCAAAATTGTCATGTCCTCTCCTTCCATTCTCCTCTGCCTACGATTTTCATGAACATTTGAGATTAATGGTATATAACTTAAGCTATATCAAGTCAAGTTCTCTCCCTTTTAAGCAAAAATCCTTATTTCCGTGATAAGGGTATCAGACGCAAAAAAGAGCGAGTCACTGTCCTTATGAGTCGGATGGTGGTGGGTGGGGGGGATCTTCAACGAATATGGACTGTGACGAGCTCCTGCTATTATCTTTTGACTTGAGAGCATCACAGAAATAAGGATACTTCCCTCTTTTAAGTGCAGGGACCGATCTCCGAAGGCTCCTTTATATGGGTCCGTTCGGGGAACGGGCCCTACATCGCACCTGGAATCGGTCAGCCCGGGGAGCTGAACCTACTGTGTTGACACCCCACGGTGTTGTTTATTGAGTTTTGGGTCAAATTTGGTTATTCTATGCGGAAAGGAAATCGAAATGGACATACAGACGGAATTGACTCCTTTGATCCACATTTTGCGCAAAACAAGTCGAGTGACTGTGCTCACAGGCGCTGGGATCTCCGCCGAATCCGGCATCCCCACATTCCGCGGCGAGGAAGGCCTTTGGAAGACATATCGGGCCGAAGAACTGGCAACCCTCGCGGCATTCATCAGAAACCCCAAGCTTGTCTGGGAATGGTACGACTGGAGGAGAGGAATCATCGGTTCCAAAGAGTATAACGCTGGACATGAGGTTCTGTCCCGATGGGAAAAACTTTTTCCCACATTCCATGTGATCACACAGAACATCGACGGCCTCCACCAGAAAGCCGGATCCCGAAACATCCTGGAACTCCATGGAAACATCTGGAAACTCCGGTGCACCAAAGAAGAGACAGTCATAGAAGACCACAGCACTCCCCTCAATGAGTTCCCTCCTCACTGTCTCGATTGTGGTGCTCTCCTCAGACCACATGTGGTCTGGTTCGGTGAATCCCTTGATGCATCCATACTCCAGAGCGCGTTTGCTTTAAGCTCAAGCTGTGAGGTCATGTTCGTGGTGGGTACTTCCGCCGTGGTTCAACCGGCGGCCTCGCTCCCAATCGCTGCCGCTAATGCGGGCGCGACCGTTGTCGAAGTCAACCCCGACCCCACTCCTTTAACTCCTTATGTGGATTATTCATTCAGAGGAAAAGCGGGAGAGATCCTCCCAGTGATCGACGGCAAGCTCTCTTTCTCCAATCCCGATGAGGAGAAGTGAACGATATGAAATACGTCTACTTTGATGCCTCATCCGGACTGAGCGGCGACATGATCTTGGGAGCTCTTCTGGACCTTGGTGTCTCACAAGATAAATTTATCCAAAAAATGGCTGAACTCGCACTTCCGGTGGACATTCAGATCGAGGAGACAAAAAGAGCTTCGCTCCGGGCGCTCAAGGTCGATGTCCATGTCCGACCTCAAACAGAAAAGACACGGAAGTGGTCGGACGTGGAGAATCTGCTCACAAAGAGCTCCTTCACCGAATCCGTCAAGAACAGCGCCCTGCAGATATTCCGGAGACTCTTCGAAGCAGAGGCCTATGTGCACGGGCACACTTTTCACGAAGCTCACCTCCACGAGGCGGGCGCAGACGATGCCATCATCGATATTATGGGCTGTTGTTTCCTTTCGGAACAGCTGAACATCCACAAGTTCTATGCATCGCCTCTGAATATGGGACAGGGATCAGTTCAAACAGCCCACGGTGTTCTCCCCGTTCCGCCTCCAGCCGTGGCAGAGCTCTTGAAGGGGATCCCGGTTTATTCCGGTTTTGTGAAAGAGGAGCTCGTCACGCCGACCGGTGCCGCGATCGTGGCGAACCTCGTCGAAAAGTTCCTGCCTTTTCCAGAACTCTGCTACGAAAAAGTCGGTTGCGGCGCAGGGGGCAGGGACTTCCCTGATTGTCCCAACATCCTTCGGGCATTCTACGGCGAGAGCCAGGAAAGCGGAGTAGACAGGGATATCTATGTGATCGAAACCAATGTCGATGATTCCACGCCGGAGATCCTCGCCAGCATCTTCGACAAAGCGTTTTCCCTCGGAGCGCTGGACGTGTATCTCACGCCAGTTGTCATGAAAAAAAATAGGCTGGCCTCCAAATTGACCATTCTGGCTGATCTTGATAAAATGGATGTTCTTATCCGCACGGTATTTGAAGAGACCAGCTCAATCGGGGTCAGATATTTTCCCGTCTCAAGGCGCGTTCTCGAGCGGAAGATCTTCACAGTCCAGTTATTCGGAGAAGCGATCCCCGTAAAGGTTGCCTTCAGCGGAACCGAAGCAGTGAATATTCAGCCCGAATTTTCGGATTGCCTTTTACTGGCACAGAAAAAGGGGCTTCCTGTGAAACAGGTCATCGAACTCGTGAAGCAGGAGTATTTAAACATTAAAAAAGGCGAAAAATCCTAGAAGAGATTCCCTGTGTGCCGGAAGGAATAACGGTTAAGATATGAAGAAAAAAAACAAGGTTGATGTCAGAGCCATCAAAAAGGGAGTTAAGCTCATCCTGGAGGGGATCGGTGAAGACCCCAAGAGGGCCGGTATCCAGAGAACTCCACAAAGAGTCGCCAGTATGTTTAAAGAAATCCTCGGAGGCCTGAACGAAGATCCCGCCATGCACATGAAGGTGATCCAGGACGAAAAACACGACGAAATGGTGCTGATCAAGAACATCCCTCTATACTCGATGTGTGAGCATCACCTGCTGCCCTTTGCGGGAGTTGCCCATGTGGCTTACATCCCGAAAGGAGGGAGAATCGTGGGCCTCAGCAAGATCGCCCGAGTCGTGGAGAGCTATGCGCGCAGGCTTCAGGTACAGGAACGGCTTACCAAACAGATCGCCGATCTCATTGACGAACGGCTGAAACCCCTTGGCGTGATGGTCGTGATCGAGGCTGAACACATGTGCATGTCCATGCGAGGTGCCAAGAAACCCAAGGCATTGACCGTAACCTCCGCCGTGCGGGGCTCCTTCCGCACAAGCCACGCCACGCGAGCCGAAGCGATGACCTTGATCAAAGGAGGAATCCCCAGTGGAAGAGACCTCTAGAGAGACTTTTTTCATCACCACCCCCATCTACTATGTGAACGATGTGCCCCATATCGGACATGCCTACACCACCATCATCGCCGATGCCCTCAGCCGATTTAAAAAACTCTCGGGAAACGAGGTGTTCTTTCTCACCGGGACGGATGAACACGGCCAGAAGATCGAAAAGTCTGCCGCAGAAAAAGGCCTCAAACCCATAGAGTTGGCTGACCGCGTGGTCGGACGGTTCAAGAATCTGTGGAGAGAATTGAATATTGCCTATGATTATTTTATCCGCACGACCCAACCTTTCCATGAAAAAGGCGTGCAAAAAATCTTTCAAAGATTGAAGGACAAAGGAGACATCACCAAAGGCATCTACGAGGGTTATTACTGTGTGAGCGATGAGAACTTTCTTTCCGAGGATGTCCCGCTGGAGGACGACGGACATAAGGTCTGTCCGGACTGTGGGAAAAAGGCGGGCAAGGTATCCGAGGCCTGTTACTTCTTTAAACTGTCGACCTATCAGGAACCTCTCCTCGAGTTTTATGCAAAAAATCCTCAGTTTGTTCGTCCGCAAAGCCGGATGAACGAGATCGTCAGTTTTGTGCGGCAGGGGCTCAAGGACTTGAGCATAACCCGGACCACAGTGAAATGGGCCATCCCTGTTGCCGATGATCCTGAACACACCATTTACGTCTGGTTCGATGCGCTGCACAACTACCTGACAGGCATCGGGTATGACTGGAACCTGGAGCTGTACGACAAATTTTGGCCACCGAGCGTCCATCTCATCGGAAAAGATATCCTCAGATTCCATGCGGTATTCTGGCCCGCTTTTCTCATGGCAGCCGGATTCCCACTTCCGAAGAGAATTTTTAGCCATGGATGGTGGCTCAAAGACGAGACAAAGATGTCCAAATCCAGGGGAAACGTTCTCGACCCGCATGCCATCCTCAGAACTTTTGGGCCCGACTCTCTCCGCTATTTTTTGCTCAGGGAGATCCCAATCGGTTTGGACGGGAATTTTTCCCATGAAGGATTTGTCCACAGGGTCAATTCCGACCTGGCCAACGACCTGGGAAACCTTTTGCAGCGAACACTGACCATGATCAACAATTCCTTCGGTAAATCGATCGAACACATGGATGAGGAAAACTTCCAGGATACTGTCCTCCGGACCGACATGGAGTCGCTGAAGGAAAAAGTGTTCAACCACTTTGAGGATTACGCCATAAACAGAGCGATGGAGGATGTATGGGTGTACCTCAATTCAGTCAATAAATATCTTGCCGAGAATGAGCCCTGGAAGCTCGCCAAAGACGCATCCCAAAAAAATAGGCTGGCAAGGGTTTTGTACCAGGCTGCTGCGGCGATCAGGGCCATTGCCTATTTTATCTACCCGGTTATGCCCGATTCCGCCGCAAAAATATGGGAATACCTCGGAGAATCCGGACCCGTAACGGATGAGACCTACAACGATCTAGCCTTCAACAATTTTAAGCTCGGCCAAAAGATTCAAAAGCCCGAACCTCTCTTTCCGAGAGTCAGCCTGAAAGATTTTTTGAAAGAAGAGGAAGCCAAATCCGGGAAAACCGTAAAGGAGGAACAAATGAATATCGTCACCTTCGATGAATTTAAAAAAATGGACCTGCGTGTCGGAGAGATCCTGAAAGCAGAACGCGTGGAGGGAACAAACAAACTACTGAAGATCGATGTCAATATTGGAACTGAACACAAACAGATGGTGGCCGGTATTGCTGAAACATATACCCCCGAAGACCTGGTCGGAAAAAAACTCATCGTGATCGTGAATCTCCAGCCTGCCGTCATCCGAGGAGTAGAATCGCAGGCGATGCTTCTTGCGGCCGAGATGGAAGGGAAAGCCTACATCCCATTTTTTGTAGAGGATATCCCCGCAGGAGCAAAAGTCCTTTAGATCGCAATCAGGTTCATCCTTTCGGCCCGTCATAAGAATGAGCCTCTGAATCTATCGACTTCATTAGATAGGATCAGAGGTGATAGATCGAGCGACATTATCTAAAAATATTCATGAGCCTGAAAAGTCCGATATCACGAACAAAAAGAGGGGATCTATGGACATCATAAAGAGGAGAAATTTTATTCAAAGGGGATTTTTGACTATTGCTGGAATGGGGAGTCTCTGGCCCTCCCCTAAATCTAAGGATCATTCGAAACCTCACTTGATCACACACCCCCAGAAAACAGATGTCTTGATCAAGGTCTTGGGGACTGCGCAAGATGGCGGGATCCCCCAGATCGGCTGCTACTGCAAAAACTGCAAAAAAGCAAGACAGGACCCGCCTTTTGAACGCCTCCGTCCTTCATTGGCCGTCCTTGACTTCATAGAGAAGAAGATCTTCATCATCGACGTCTCCCCAGATATCAGCCGCCAGTACGATATGGCTCATGAGCGAATGGGTTTTGCGCGAAGCGGTAAAAAAAACGCGCCGCATGGCATGCTGTTGACACACGCCCACATCGGCCATTACACCGGATTGATATACTATGGCTATGAGGCCATGTCCGCAGACAGAATCCCCGTCTACTGTTCTCAGCGGATGGGCGATTTTTTGGCGAACAATGGTCCGTGGAGTCAACTTGTCAATCTTCAGAATATTGCCCTCCATTTTCTCGAACCCGATAAAGCTTTTTCCTTGACCCAGAGCGTGAAGGTCACACCCCTAAAAGTACCTCATAGGGATGAATATTCAGACACGCTATGTTTTGTGATCACAGGGAGGAGCAAAACACTTCTCTACATCCCTGATATCCAGAGCTGGGATGCATGGGACCGATCCATAAGAGAAGAGGTTGAAAGCGTCGATTTTGCTCTGCTTGACGGAACATTCTACAGCCCCGAAGAGCTGCCGGGAAGAGACCTCGCACAGATAGGACATCCCTTTATCACCACAAGTTTGGACATACTCAAACAGACCGCAAATAAGGAGAAAACCAGAATATACTTCACCCATCTGAACCACTCCAACCTGGCTTTAGACCCAGATGGCGACCCGATAAAACGCATCCGCGGGGAGGGGTTCGGGCTGGCAGAGGAGGGGATGGAAGTATCTCTTTAGCTTCTTTTTACATTCACAATGTCAAGAAGCTCAGCGGCTGGGATCGCCCCTTCTCTGAGAATATTGGGTTTTGGGGGAGTGAGGTCGAGAACGGTTGACGGACGGCCGCCCTTTGTGATCCCGCCATCGATGATACAATCAACTTTGCCCGCAAAGACGTCGATAACCCTCTCGAAGCTTGAGAGCTCCTCTTCTCCGGAAATGTTGGCGCTCGTTGCCGTAATGGGGAATCCCGCACTTTTCACAAGGCCCCTCAATGCCGGATAGGCGGGGAGGCGGATACCGATGGATTTTGCGGCTCCAAGAAGTTCTCCGGGGAGAAGAGGACTGGCCGGAAAAATCAAGGTCAATGGCCCTGGCCAAAACATCTGAAGGAACGGCTCAGCAAAAGAAGGGACTTGGGCAACCACAGAGTCCAGCATCTGCCTGTCAGAGATCACAACAGAGAGAGGCTTCTCTGGGTTTCTTCTTTTCAGAGCAAATATTTTTTTGATGGCTCTGGCAGAAAAACAGTTGGCCCCCAGCCCATAAAATGTTTCTGTCGGGTACACGATAACGCCATCATTCCGTAAAATAGAGACGATCGCTCTAGTTTTATCCGTGGGGATGATTCTCTCAGGATCGATCTTGAAAACTCGGGTTTTCATGTGACTTCTCAAAACTAGTATATCGCATGTCGCACCCGACATATAGTAAAATATTAAGGTGTTGACTCAAGGAGACATCTGTTCTATAAAAGGTATCGTGTCAACGATGTTAAGAAGTGGACAGTTGACCTATTTTTGGAACAAAAAGAGATCAGGTTTCCCCTGGAATCGGGAGTTTCGTTTTTTGGCATAGATTTTGCAGAAGATTTCGACAGAGGAGAAAAAAATGAAGAAATATTTACTATTTTTTATGGCCCTTTTGCTTATGATCCCTGGATTTGTGTTTTCTGACCTCGTGACATTCAAGGTGGGATATTTTTTACCCAGAGCCAACAGCGATCTGTGGAAGCTGGAGTTTGATCAAATGTCATTCACAAAGGATGATTTCCAAGACACCGTTTTTTGCTTCACTTACGAGTATTTCTTGTCGAACCAGGTCAGCCTCACTTTGGGCCTGGATGGATACAGCCAAAAGAAGGTCGGGTCTTACATGAATTACGTGGGCGACGTTGTGGAGGACCAATACTATGCCTTCGATTACGGGGAAGGCTCTCCTATCTCCCATGTTTTTACAGTTGCGATCACACCCCTCCAAGCGTCCATAAAGCTGACCCCTATGGGAAGACGAGCGAGCGTCATCCCCTATGTCGGAGGAGGGGTAGGCCTCTACATCTGGACCGTGAGGATGCAGGGGGACACCGTCGATTTCGCGAATCCACAGGAATTTTATGACCAAGATTTGGATAAAGTCGTAACCGGCTACTCCATCCTCCCTGCCGATATTCGCCATGAGAGCAAGCTCACCATTGGCTTCCACGGCTTCTTGGGAATCATGGTGCCCGTGGCGAACAGGATCAGTGTCGAAGGCGAGTTTAAATTCAATTATGCTTCCGGAAATCTGGAACCGGAATTCCAGAATTTTGAAAATTTCGACCTGAGCGCCTACCAGATCACGATCGGTATAAACTACTGGTTCTAGATTATTTCAGATCAGTTTTTGCCCGATTTGGCCACCTGCTGGGGCTACTCGATCACACATCACTCCCGTTCTCCGTCTACGATCAAGGTCTCTTCGGTCAGAAGGAATCATATGAGACGATTTTTTCGAGGGGCTTTCGTCCACGGGACTGGGGATCCTCTCCTGG
>Ga0307425_1002019_pt1 | contig 11744 bp, 9 predicted proteins | sample SalMarWE160330MG_FD_202152 | JGI IMG/M metagenome (GOLD analysis project Ga0307425, IMG submission 202152) | Salt marsh sediment microbial communities from the Plum Island Ecosystem LTER, Massachusetts, United States - WE1603-30 | ecosystem: Environmental > Aquatic > Marine > Intertidal zone >... | reverse complement strand
TTTTCATCACCATTCGCATAATCCTTTACTTTTTCAAGCCATTCTACACCCTCAGGATCATCGTGTGCTAAACTCCCAATTAAAGCCAAGCGAATGGGAATTTTCTCTTTGACTTTATTATACGCATCTACTACTCCTAAAGGATCCTTCCAAGGATCGAATCGAGATACTTGAGTTATTATAGGCAAATCAAGAGGCACGTATTTCTGAACGATATTTTTGGCCACATCAAGGGTCATCTCTTTATTTTTTTCCGAAAAAGGATCAATGGAAGGTGTAATGTAAAATATCGGGTCATTTAATTCCGATTTTGCAAAATCCTTCATTGTAAAAATACGGGCATCATACTTCTGAAGAAAGGGAAAGATCAAATCCCAAGCTTTAGGGTTTGGATTCGAAGTATCAATATGACACCGCCAAATCCATTTTCCTTTTCTTTTTTCTGCATGTTTAATGATAGGGCATGGTTGAGGATCGTGGATGATTACAAAATCTTCTTCAGGATGTACTTGATCGTAAATATCTTTTGCTTGTTCTAGGAATTGATTTACTTCTTCCGTTGAAAAATTTATTTTATAATTTCCTTGTAAGGCATTATGCATCTTTTTTGATATTTGGAAAAAACTATCGGGTGCGGAAAATGCTTTCCATTTAACATCAAGATCGAGCTCTTCCATTAAAGCTACCATGTTTTGTAAAATTTCAGCGACTCCTCCACCAAATTTAGTAGCATTTACATGGAGAATTGACTTATCTTCAAACGCTCTTGCTTTTTCTTTTATAATTTCTACTGGTTCTTTGCCCAAAAGTATCTCATAGAAATTCAGGATTGAACTCTTTCCTTCTACCATTATTATTTCAGTCTCTTTATTCTTTTGTTGATATAGAATTGTCAGTTTTAAGTAAATCTATAAGGAAATAATGTATTTAAAATTAATTACTAGATTTTCTAAATTCAGCTCAAATTGTTAATTCTTAAAGTATATATTTATATTGAGGTTCACATAATTTTTACTTCTTTTTTTAATTAATAACTTAATTTTGATTAAAAAAATAATTTGACTTGAATCTAAAAAACAAAAAAGGAAATACAAGCATGAGAAAATTAAACTATAAAATGATTTCCTTGCTTTCTATTATGGTTTTTTCAATGATTACAGCGACGTTCTTCATTGGAACCGTAACACAAGCTGACCTAAAAGCATCTGAACCCAAATCGTCTGCAGGAATTGATTTAGAATTAACCACTTTTAAATTTTATACCAATCCTCAATTAGTTGAAAAAGCAAAGAAAGAATACGATGAAAAGCATGCAAACAAGCCATATCGAACTCCTTTCCCATAAGGATATGTTCCTCCATTCCATCGAAAAAAGAAATGATTCAATCTCGATTTAATTTCACTTTTTTAAAATCAATGGATGATATAATTTATATACTATGTGTTTACGTTATTTAAACTATTATTTTTGCTTGATCGTTATCCATTTCTTTATTCTTATCTGAGAAAGGATTAATAGAAGGTGTGATGTAAAATATCGGGGTCTTCAGTTCTGATTTAGCAAATTGTTTCATTGTAAAAATTCGTGCATCATATTGCTGAATATAAGGAAGGGTTAATTTTCATAATGTGATTTGGATTGGAAGTGTATACTATAAGATAAATTGATTTAAAAAGACTTGCGATAAAATTTAGATCTCTCATCACTTTCAGATTCAAAAGAGTTATATTTATAAGTAAAATAATCAATATTTGTTTTGATTTCTTAGTTCTAAGAATTCATTTACAAAAAACAAAAAAAAAGAATAGAAAATTTATATAAAAAAAAATTAACTATTTGATGAAAAAAATATGAACAAATATAACAAAAAACCATTAGTTTTGCTATTGGGTATATTCCTAATGTTTTCGGTTTCAATGTACTTATTCCCTACAAAAGCAAGCAGTTTAGTTGCGCAGCCTAAAACATCTGCAGGAGTAGATTTGCATATAATCATGTTGGGTGACCAACAAATCCCCGGTGTAGAAAATGTGACAGACGAATTTTTAGCATCCCCCTTAGGTAGTGGGGTTAATAGTATTACTGTAACCTCTTCAGGAGCAGATGCTAGTGCTCAACTCACTTACCTTCAATCAGGACTACAAGCGGGAACGTATACATCGCACGTCATTGCAATTGATGTAGTATGGACAGCCCCATTCGTAAAAAATGGATGGTTGGTCAACATAGATCCATATCTAACCGGCATCGATTTAAATGATTACGGTTCTGGTGTTGTGGCTGCTACCGAGTACCAAGGTCACCACTACGCTTTTCCTTATTTTATGAACTTAGGAGTTCTATATTACCGAGCTGATCTTTTAGATACATATAAGCCAGGTTGGACACCAGCTGATTTCGCCACATGGGAAGGATTGAATGCAACCGCGAATCTTATCCTCAATAACGAGACTGGGACTTTAACACCCGATGATGCTAATAATCTTGTTGGCTTCATAGGACAAATGGATGCTTACGAAGGTGGTGTGGTAAATTTCTTTGAGTGGTGTGGAAGTAATGGTGCACTAGACTTAGTTACTAGTACAGGAGATGTTAATATTGATACACCTGCTGTGAATCAAGCTATGAATTTTCTTGCTGGGTTAGTTCCACCTCAATATACAGGAGTGCAAGGCACGCCTTATATCATTCCTCGTTATGGTTTAGTTTACGATGAAGCAAGTTCTGCCAATAAATGGTTGGCAAATGAATCAATCTTTTTACGACAATGGCCTTATGTTTATGCTTTATCTGAAGCAAATCATATGGATTTTGGACTTGCACCTTTACCACACTTTGCAGGAGCAACTGGATATAAGACCTCAGCTGTCGGTGGAGCTAATTTAGCAATTCCTACGGTCACGACGGGTGCTGCGAGGGAAGCGGCTATGAATTTCACCAAATTCTTAGGAATGACAGATGCCCAAGAAAGCGAACTTACAGCTGATACGGATCCTGGTCCACTTTATAAACCTCAAGGTAACTTCCCAGCGTTATTATCAGTATATGATAATCCTCCAACGGGATTTGAATACATAAAAAACTGGTCAACACAAGCAGCATTAACGTTATCCAGACCGGTTAACCCCGATTATCCTTTAATTTCTAACACAATCGCAGGTTACTTTAGTAATTTATTATCTGGTATAAAGACCGTTCCTGATGCATTAGCAGCCATGCAAAAAGATGTATCAGAAATTGTCTCTCCAACAGTTCCAGAGCCAGCAATTCCAGGCTATAGTGTCGCAATTGTAGTCCTTTCAGTCGCTTTCACCATTGGGATTATTGTATTCGCAAAACGAAAATTTCAATAGATTTTTAAATTTTAATTAACTTATTTTTTTTTTATATTTATGCATAATTATGGAGAAATATGGAATATGGAAACAATTACGATTAAAGAAGTAGAAATTTTAAAAGTAATAGAGCGGGAAAAACCACCAAAAGATACAAAGTTTATTATTTCACTCTTACTCCCTGCGATAGCGATATTTGCTATTGTTATTTTAGTTCCTATTATTATAGGAATTTTTCTTAGTTTTCGGTGGGAATTTAATATAAATCATCCTTTTGGAGAAAGATTTACATTACTGAATTATTTTTATCTTATAGGTTTTAATAACGTTTATTCACGAGATTTTTGGCAATATACTTATCAGACTTTATTTTTTTCAGTTGTATCACTTATAATAGAATTTGTCTTAGGTTTAATTTTTGCCTTAATTTTAAATAAGAAGTTTAAAGGAAGGGGGATTGCGAGAGCAACTCTTTTGATTCCATGGGCGATTCCTACAGTTGCCTCTGCAACGCTCTTTAAGTATGAAATTCTTAATAGTGCTGATCAATTTGGTTTTGTTAATGGTTTAATTGCACTACTAGGTGGTCAACCTATTGACTTTTATGGGAGTTTAGCACCTGTCTTATTTAATTTACCCACTTTTTTACCGTTCCCTCCCTATATCTCTGAAATTCCTATTACAATGACTATGTTTACCGTTATAGTAATAGACGTTTGGAAAACGACACCATTTATCACCTTGCTTATATTGGCAGCACTACAAATTGTACCACAAGACTTATATAAAGCTGGGGATATAGCAGGAGCAAGTGGTTGGCAGAAATTTAGATATATCACATGGCCTTTAGTTAAACCAGGGGTGGGAATAGCATTGATTTTCCGAATGATGCAAGCTTTAAGAGTTTACGATGCAATTGCAGTTTTAAATGATAATACCGTGTATTCAATGACATTCGAATCAGTTCTTTTTTGGCAAAATTCTGATTTTGGGCTCGCATCAGCAGTATCAATAATGATACTTCTGTTTATCTTGCTTTTTGGATTAATAATTGTAATATTCACGCGAAGAGTACAACGAGGAACTTCAAAATCAACTTTAAATAAGATTATTGATAAGTTTAAGCGTTCCAAGGAAAAAGAAGATGAAGAGAAACAATCAGAAATAATTGAAAGTCCAGGAAAAGATTACTTATCGAGAAAAGTAGTATCTAACTCAGATCAAAGATTAACAGATTTAATCGGGAAGACTAGTAAGGTTCAACCAATTTCTTCAACAAAGGTTAGATGGTACATATGGAAAAGGAGGTTAAAAAAGATCTTCTTCGGTGTACTTGTTATAGTAATGTGTCTTTTCTGTGCAATTCCGTTTTTATGGATTTTCCTAAAATCATTTAGGGATCCACTTAACATCCATGCTCAGACAAGTTTTGAACTATGGCAAACTCTTTCTTTTGGAGCATACCCTTTAATAATAACTGTTGTTTTTGGAATAATTATCTATGTAATATTTTCACGTATTAAGTCAAAAAAAATAAAGTGGATAACGGGGGTCATTTTGGGGATCGGTTGGTTCATTACTCTGATTCTACCTTATACAACTAATTTTCTTTATAATCTTTATCAATCTATGACTGGTGAACCTTGGAGGTTTTCATTTGAAGCATATACAATAGTTTTTCAACCTGCTTCAGGCCAAGATAATTACTTTTTAAGATCTGTCATGAATAGCGCAATCCTTGCCGGTTCTACGGTAATTGTAGTTATAATAGTAGGTTCATTTATTGCTTATGCAATTGCTAAATTTCAATTTCGTCTTAAATCATTATTAAGTGGTTTTATTTTTTCTATGAATAGTTTGCCTGGATTGATCATTATTATCCCATTCCTCCAATGGACAATAGCTCTTGCAACTCTTTTGCCGATATTTAGTTTCCAAGGCCAACTTTATGGGTTAATACTTCCTTATGCGGCAATAAACTTACCATTAGCAATTTTTATATTGATTGCATTTTTCAGAGAGATTCCCGAGGATCTTTGGAAAGCAGCTAAAGTTGATGGCGCAACGAACTTTCAAATATTCCGAAAAGTGATCCTTCCGCTAACTATTCCAGGAATTTTTACATGTGCAATTTTAGTCTTCATCGCAAGTTGGAATGAGTTATTGTTTGCTCAAGTATTTCTTCAATCAAACGCAAGTAATCATTCTATTCCAATAGCAATATTGAATTTTACTCGTAATCCAGGCAGTATTACTGTTCCGTGGAATACAGATATAGCTTTAATGGCTGCCACTTCAGTTGCCACTATTCCATTGATAATTGTCGTATTATTATTTCAAAAGAAAATCGTAAGCGGTTTGACAAGAGGTGCCGTAAAAGGTTAAAAAGAGGGAGCCTTAAAAATGGTAAAAATAAGATTAGAGAATGTAAATAAATTTTTTGATCCAGATGTCCACGTTTTAAAAAATATTAATCTGGAGATAAAGGATAAAGAATTTATGGTCCTTGTTGGTCCATCAGGATGTGGGAAGTCGACTTGCTTAAATATTATAGCGGGTTTGGAGTATGTGACTGATGGAAAAGTAATTTTTGACGATGTCGACGTGACTTATGTTCCACCAAAAGAGAGAAGGATAGCTATGGTATTTCAGAGCTATGCTCTTTATCCACATATGAATGTTCGCGAAAACATGGGATTTGCGTTAGAACTTTCAAAAATGGATAAAAGGGAGATTAATAAACGTGTTAAAGAAGCAGCTCAGTTACTCGGGATAGCGCAATTATTAGATAGAAAACCAGGAGAATTAAGCGGTGGTCAACGACAAAGGGTTGCTTTAGGAAGGTCTATCGTACGTAATCCAACAGTATTTCTCTTTGATGAACCCTTAAGCAATTTAGACGCTAAGTTAAGAATACAGATGCGAGGGGAAATCATTAAGCTGCAACGAAATTTAAAAATTACGCAAGTTTATGTTACCCACGATCAAGTTGAAGCAATGTCTATGGCCGATCGCATAGCAATATTATACGATGGAAATTTTCAACAAATTGGGACTCCAAGCGATGTGTATAATAAACCGGCGAACCAATTTGTTGCAGGTTTTATAGGTTCTCCTTCCATGAACTTTTTCGAAGCGAAGTTTGAAAGAAATGAATTGATATTTGGAACACAAAGATTGCCATTATCTCCCCAGATTGCTAACAAAGTCAAAGAGTCTGGAACGTCTGATGTCATATTAGGAATTAGACCCGAGCATATAAAAGTTTCACCTACTAAATTTGAAAATTCATATGAAATAAAAATAACTGTAGTTGAATTTTTGGGGGCTGAAACTATCTTAACTTTTGAATTTCCAGATGAAATTAGTGCTATGGCATCTGTGTCTGGGTTTTATGATGCAAAAATGGGAGATAAGGCATATATTGGATTTCCCATTGAAAAAATACATGTATTTGATAAAGCGACAAGTAATAATCTAATTCATAAAATTGATGAGAGGAGCAAGGATGAAGAACCTTCGAAAGATATTGTTGAGAAGAAAGGGGAATTAATTTCGGAATAGTGGTGATCTAAATACCGTTCATTGCAAAACTTTATGAAAATGCTAAAAAAAATAATTTAATCGCTGGTATTATCATCAGTGATGTAATCGCTTTCATTTGCTTTGTAATTGTATGGTATTTTGGAATTTTTTTTAATGGAGATATTCAAATGTTTATTGGATGCATCATTGGTACTAGATTCGCCCTTAAACATCAAAAAAACAAAAGGAATATCATCCTTTTAAGTATATTTATAGCTTTATGCGGAGCATTTCTTGCAGCAATTTCATTTGGTATTGTAGATTGGATGCGTATTTTATTATATGGATTGGGGGGAATCACATTCTTTTTCGCGATATTTACACCATATATATTAATGGCTATTATTATTGGAGTAATAATAGGAATCTTGCTAGGAATTTATTATTATATTAGAAATCAAAATCCCATAAAAGAGTCTTTAATAGATAATGAATTCTATGAAAGCTTGAAATAATTTTTTTAATGTTAAACTAATAAAATTATGAAATGTGGAGTGGATAAATTTGGATTTTAAACGATATTTCAAGGAATTTGTGAGATATAACAGATTAAGGATTTTTAAACTGATTCTCTATGGTTTAATAATTGTATATCTTTCATTCTTGATTTGTTTTAATATATATAGAATCAACTTAGGTTATAGTTTAGAATTGAGTTGGCTATACGGATTCTTATCAGCATTAATAGCTACAATCATAATTATATCGAGCATTGACGTACTTAGTTTCTTTCTGAAAATAAGAAATACGCCTATAGAATTACTGGAGCAATCTTAATTTAAATAATCACATTTTTTTCAACTTTAACAATACTTAATCTAATTTGATTATGAAATTATTTATACAATTATCATTGGGTTATTTATGGGTTATTTTAATTCCAAACAAATAATCGATTTTACAGAGAGAATGAAATTAAACTTATTTAAAATATATTCTTGATTATATAAAAAATAAAAATAAGAAGGTTTGAGATTTTTTACATTAATCATAAAACCTCACTTGCTACTCCTTGTATTCCTTCCTTAGGGGGAATTCCTTTCAGTAATTCTGATTTTACTCTCTCAGCTAATTGCTTAGGGGTAAATGGGGTACCATCATTGTCAATTCGATTTAAAGAATGCCATCCTCGATATACCCATACTTTATCTCCAGCAGTTCTAAATACCTCTCCATTCACTCTTCTTGCTTCATCTGAAGCCAGATATACAATCAGAGGGGCAAAATGAGCCGGATCAAACACATCAAATCCCGTACTATACTTCTTTAGCATAATTCCAGCAGTTCGCGGTGTAGCATCGACAGTTAATCTAGTTCTAGCCATTGGGACTACGCAATTAACTGTTGCATACTTCAATAATTCTTCAGAAACAATTAGAGTAAAAGCTGCAATGCCAGCTTTAGCAGCACCATAGTTTACTTATCCTACATTTCCTAAGAGACCCGCATCAGACGCGGTATTATCCTTCATTTTTAGGAATTATTATCTATTAAAGATATATATCTAATTTTAATTAGTTTAGATCTATATTTACATGATAATAAAAAAAATCTTTATTATCCATAAAATAAATTTATAATTAGAATTTATAATACGATGATTTTATGGAAAATCTATTTTATACTGATAAAATTCATAATGTTAAAAAGAATGTCGTGAATTTTTTAAAAGCGGAATTAGAACCGATTAAAAACGATCTCAATAACACTAATAAAATTGCTATTGCTTTATTAAAGAAATTAGGGAAACAAGGTTTAATTGGACCTTTAATTCCTCAGAAATATGGGGGAACGGAATTAGGAAATGTTGCTCATTGCATGATTACTGAAGAAATTTCAAAAATCAATGCAGCTATTTCAGTTTCTCGAACACCGTGCATTTTGATGGGTTATCTTCTCAATAAATTTAGTAATGAGCAACAAAAGGAAAAATTTCTCAAAAAAGTTGTTATGGGAGATAAAATCTGTAGTATATGTGTTACTGAGGAGATGGCAGGGTCCAATGTTGCCGATATTAAAACTACGGCCGAAAAAAGGGGAAATTCATATTTATTAAATGGTTCCAAGAAATTCATCACGAACGCAGGGTTATCTGATTATTACTTTATCTGGGCTATTTCAAACCAAAATATGAATCCTCGACAGGGTATGAGCGTGTTCCTTGTTGAAAAAGATGAACCAGGATTAAATATTGAGAATCCCTATAACTTAATGGGAATAAATGGAATATATAATGGAAATCTTGAGCTTAAAAACGTTGAGGTTTCCGAAGAAAATCTAATTGGAATGGAAGGGAACGCTTTCAATGACTTAATGAATGTATTTAATATCGAAAGATTAACCTTGAGTTCTGAATGTAATGGAATAGCGTTAGCAGCCTTAGAAGATTCAAAAACTTATGCAAAAACACGTATTCAGTTCAATAAACCAATAGCATCCTTTCAACTAACTAAAGTAAAAATTGCTGAAATGGCTACGAAACTGCAAGCAGCTCGATTATTGACTTATAGTGCCGCAAAACTTTTAGATATGAAATTAAAAGTTACTAAAGAAGCTTCAATGGCAAAAGCATATTCAAGTAAAACAGCATTAGAAATTACTTCTGAAGCGGTTCAAATTCATGGAGGAAATGGTTATACGGATAATTATCCCGTTGAAAGATACATGCGAGATGCTAAATTTTTTATGATTGGAGGTGGAACCACAGAAATACAGAATTTAATTATTGCCAGAGAAGAATTAAAAAACTCATAAAAAAAATCTCAGATCAATAATCATAGAAACCTTTCCGCGATTTTCTACCTAATTGTTTATTATTTACCATCTTTTTTAAGAGGAAACTTGGTTTATATTTGTCTCCAAACTCATCATTCAAATATTCTCCGATATTATTGTAAATATCCAATCCAACTAAATCACTTAATTCTAAGGGACCCATGGGAAAATTAAATGCAAGTTTACAAGCGGTATCAATATCCTCGGTACTGGCAATTCCTTCCATTTTCATATTAATAGCTTCATTACATAAAACATAGATTAATCGAGACGTAACAAAACCAGGAGAGTCATTAATTATTACTACCGTTTTATTTAATCGCTTTGAAAACTCTTTGGCGATTTCTAATGTCTCTTCTGTCGTATTGTCGCCTTTAATTATCTCTACCAGTTTCATTACTGTAGCAGGATTAAAAAAATGAATTCCCACAATTCTTTCTTGATGCTTGCATTTAGAAGCTATATCCGTGATACTTAACGAGGATGTATTAGAGGCTAGAATTACGTGGTTTTCACAAATTGAATCTATTTTTTCAAAAAGAACCTGTTTAAGATTCATATCCTCGTAAATTGCTTCAATCACTAATTGTACGTTATCTACAGCTTCTTCTATATTTGTATAATAATGAATCTTGCTAAGGATCTTGTTTGCTTCCTCCTTTGAGAGTTTGTTCCTATCTACATAATGTCGATCTACGTTCTGTTCAATTTTTTCTTTTATCTCATCTAATAGATCTACACTTAGATCAACTATATTTACAGAATAACCGTTAATCGCAATTAATTGTGCGATTCCGGAGCCCATTGTTCCCGCACCAATAATGCACACATTTTTAATTTCCATTGAATATCACTCTCTAAATTTGTTATAATCTGCTTTTCTTTTTTCAATAAAAGCGTTTTTTCCTTCTAATGCTTCATCGGTGTTATAGTAAAGAGAAAGACCCCCAACGCCTAACTGAGTGATTCCTGTAGTACCATCACTTTCAGCTAAAAAAGCAAACTTCAACATTTTTAACGCTGTGGGACTCTTTTCTAACAATTCTTGACACCAGATATTTACTTCTTCATCTAATTTGTCATAAGGGACTACTACATTAACAAGACCCATTTCTAATGCTTGTTGGGCGGTATAACGACGACACAAGTACCAAATTTCCTTGGCGCGTTTCACACCTACTGTACGCATTAAATCACCCGTGCCATATCCTGGATCAAAAGAACCTACACGCGGTCCTGCTTGACCGAATTGTGCATGTTCTGCAGCTATAGTCAAGTCGCAAGCAACATGCCACACATGCCCTCCTCCAATAGCATATCCATTTACTCGAGCCATAACAGGTTTAGGTAGGGTGCGAATCAAATGGGTGACGTGTTGCCATCCAACCTCTAATGGTAACATATACTCTCCCTTGTAACCTCCCTTCTCGCGAGTGGTTTGGTCACCTCCCGTACAAAAAGCCTTTTCTCCAGTACCAGTAAACACAACAACACCTATTTCATTATCCATGCACCGATTAAGTGCGTCAATCAGTTCATGAACTGTTTGTTGCGTGCACGCATTATATCGTTGAGGGCGATTAATGGTTATACGGGCTATACCATCCTTATTTTCAAAAATAATATCTTGATAATCCAACATATATCATCTCGACATAATCTGATTTTCGATTTTATAACTAATCATTAAGAATGATCTTGAAATATTTAACAATTCCTAATTAAGTTTAATAGACAATTATTGAATTAAAATAAAAAAAAATGGCAATTTGTTAAAATAATTAACGAGGAAATCGTTGACTAAACCTAATAAATCAAAAAACGCTATTATTTATATTTTTAAACTATTATTATATTAAGAAATTTTTAATGTTTTATTTAGATTAATATCCCTTGACCATGGAAACAACACTAATAAAAGGAATTTTATACACTGAATTGGATGATGAATTGGGACCAAATCCATTTGTGTGGTTGGGAGATATACCCACATCAAAAAGACTTCATATTAGTGTCAAAACCATTACAGTTCTATCAGGAGAAAGCGG
>Ga0307425_1002014_pt1 | contig 11766 bp, 8 predicted proteins | sample SalMarWE160330MG_FD_202152 | JGI IMG/M metagenome (GOLD analysis project Ga0307425, IMG submission 202152) | Salt marsh sediment microbial communities from the Plum Island Ecosystem LTER, Massachusetts, United States - WE1603-30 | ecosystem: Environmental > Aquatic > Marine > Intertidal zone >... | reverse complement strand
AATAGATCCTTCACCTTTTTCGATTCACTCGGCTTATATTGCTGTTAATCTTCACAGGTTGAATGATTTCAGACCTTTAATTTTTAAAACTACCGATGACGGAAAAACGTGGAGGAAAATAGTTAAAGGTCTTCCCGAAGATGAATACATTAATGTTGTAAGAACAGATAGAACAAAAGAAGGATTATTATTCGCCGGAACAAACAGAAGTGTTTATGTATCCTTTGATGACGGACTGAAATGGCATCCGTTAAAGTTAAATTTCCCTACTACATCTGTGCGTGATCTTTTAGTTCATCAGAACGATTTGATTGCCGCAACGCAAGGTAGAGCAATCTGGATACTCGACGACTTGCAGCCGCTTCGTGAAATAAATAAAGAGTTTATCAATGAACAAGTCCATCTTTTTCATCCGAGTGATGCGTGGAGAATTCGCGGCAACGAAAACCGCGATACACCCTGGCCTCCTTCAACTCCTTTAGGACAAAATCCTCCAGACGGTGTAATTATTTATTACTGGTTAAAAAATGATGCACAGAAAGTCACTTTAACAATTAAAGATTTGGATGGAAATATTATTCGTGAATATTCAAGTACCGATAAACCTGATAGTCTCAATGCATACCGTTATTTTGATAAACGATGGCTTGGAATACCAAAAACATTTTCCGGTGAGGCTGGTATGCATCGATTTGTCTGGGATTTAAGATATACAAGACCGAAGGCTTTACAATACAATTACACAATAGCGGGTTTGTGGAAAGAAGGTACACCGGTAAATCCGCGGGGACCGATTGTTTTACCCGGCACTTACAATATCGTACTAACTGCGGATGGCAGAGAGTATTTTCAGCGATTGACTGTTAAAATGGATCCCCGTGTTGAAGTGAACATTGAAGAATTAAAAAAGCAACTCGAATTATCCAAAAGTGTTATTGCAACTCTTGAGCAATCTGTGAATGTTCATAATCAAATCGATAAAAAATTGAAGGATAGTATTGAAGTTGTAAGCAATGAGATCTCCGATTCGCTTAAAAATATGAAAATGATTGTGAATGCTATAAGCAACGTGTTTGCGGGTTTAGTAACCGATGTACAAAGTGCGGATACCAAACCATCACAAGGACAAGAAGAGTTGTTCGATGAATACAAAATAAGGTTTAAAGAAATCCTTAAACGATGGGAAGATATAAAATCCAGGCTTCAAATAAATTACTAAATGTCCAACGTAAGATAATAACTACCACCTTCCGAACATTTTTCTCTAAAATACGGATTGCATGAGTATGCTGTAAATCATAGTACCAATTCCTTCAATTGTAATTCTTTTTCAGCATCGGTAAATTTGATCCGTTGAAATTAATTGAATATGGAAACAGGAAATAAAATATCGCTAGCGGGTGAATATTTTAACAAAGCTTATGACCTTCATCTTAAAGGTAAAATAGATGGAGCGATTAAAAATTATAAGCTTTCGATAGAATTATACCCGACTGCAAAAGCGCATACATACTTAGGCTGGGCATATAGTCTTCGCGGTAGATTTGAAGATGCAATCGAGGAATGCCGTGTTGCCATAGAACTCGATCCTGATTATGGGAATCCCTACAATGATATAGGTTCATACCTGATCAACCTGAAAAGATTTGATGAAGCAATCGACTGGCTTGAGAAAGCTCTTGAAATTAATGATTATGAAACGAAACATTATCCATTATATAATCTTGGAAGAATTTACGAAAGGAAAGGGGAATGGGGAGCAGCGATGAAATATTATGCTGAAGCAATAAAGATCAATCCCGATTATGAAGTTGCAAAAAATGCGCTCATTCGCCTCACTGCAATGATGAATTGATAATTGTATGATCTTGTATAAAGTATAAATAGCCACGAATTTTAAGTCGTGGTAAGTGAAACATAGGAAACAAAAGGCTTTAGCCTAAATCGTTTTCTGTATTTTGACTAAGGTCCAAGTTTGTCTTTTTCTATTCCACGTCCTAAAGGACATTGTAATTCATACAACAAAAATCCTGCTGAATGACAATCATAATCTAATATTGAAACCCTACTCACATTAATTATCCGTAAATTTGAAAAAAGTAACTTCAGATTTTTTCCACGGAGATTCTCCAATGAAAAACACACCAATTAATTACGAAATAGTTCAAAAGAAAATTGAAGAGAGTAAACTGAACGCAATCAGTAAAGCCTCGATAAGGGAAATTAAAAAGCTCATCGATGAGATAGAAAAAGAAGCAAGTGAAAAATATATCAGGATGGAAATGGGTATCCCCGGTCTTCCGCCATCAAAGATAGGAGTAGATGCAGAAATTGAAGCGTTGAAAAAAGGTGTTGCCGCGATCTATGCTGATATTCAGGGAATACCCGAATTAAAAAAAGAAACATCGCGTTTTGTTAAATTATTTTTAGATGTAGATGTCGATCCTGAAGGTTGTATACCAACAGTCGGTTCGATGCAGGGAGGTTTTGCAGCATTCATTGCAACATCAAGAATGTATAAAGGAAAAGATACAACTCTTTTTCTCGATCCTGGTTTTCCGGTTCACAAACAGCAGGTAAAGCTGTTAGGACAAAAATGGGAGAAATTCGATGTTTATGATTTCCGCGGAGAAAAACTACGGGACAAACTGGAATCGGTTTTACAAAAAGGAAACATAGCCGCAATGCTTTATTCCAATCCCAATAATCCTTCCTGGATTTGTTTTACGGAAGACGAATTAAAAATTATTGCCGAGCTTGCCGATAAGTATAATGTTGTAGTGCTCGAAGACCTTGCTTATGTTGCAATGGATTTCAGGAAAGATCTTTACACACCGGGAAAACCTCCTTATCAGGCAACAGCTGCACGTTACACAGATAATTTTATTTTATTTATTTCAAGTTCAAAGGCTTTCAGTTATGCGGGACAAAGAATCGGGATGATGATAATTTCCAATTCTCTTTATAACAAAAAATGTCCTGATCTGAAAAGATCTTATAACTCTGATATTTTTGGAAACGCTATGATCTTTGGAACTCTCTATCCGTTAAGTGCGGGTGTTACTCATTCAGCGCAGCATGCTCTGGCCGCAATGTACAAAGCTGCAAACGAAGGCAAGTTCAATTTTGTAGAAGAGGTTAAAGAGTACGGCGAGAAAGCAAGGATCATGAAAAAGATGTTTACCGATAACGGTTTTTACATTGTGTATGATAAGGATGTAGATAAACCGATTGCTGACGGATTCTATTTTACGTTTGCTTATCCTGGTTTATCCGGTGAAGAATTAATTCGTGAATTAATCTTTTACGGAATAAGCGCCATCTCTCTTGAAATTACAGGAAGCGAGAGAACAGATGGAATCCGGGCTTGTGTTTCGCTAGTTCAACGCAGCCAGTTTCCTGATCTTGAATACAGGCTCAAAAAATTTCACGAACATCATACTATTAAAGTAACATAAAGTTAATTTTACCAGATTGCTAAAGGGCTTGGGTATTATTAAATTTCGCCTCGATTAAAATAATTTTGTTTAAGGAAAAATAAAGAACAGGAAATATGAAAGTATTCGAATTGCTTGATGAAAAATTCATTTTAACTGATTTCAAAAACAAAGAAAAAAAAGAAATTGTCAATGAATTGATCGATCTTTATAAAGAAAGCGATAAAGTAAACGATCTAGAAAAAGTAAGAAGTGCCGTACTGGAAAGAGAAAAAATTATGTCCACCGGTGTTGGAAAAGGATTTGCAATTCCTCACGGTAAAACAAACGCGGTAAATGATGTTATTGCGGCATTCGGAAAAACTGGAAGAAATATTGATTACGATGCACTCGACGGCAATCCCGTTCACCTTATTTTTTTACTTGTTGGCAGAGATGATATGGTAAGTAAGCATATAAAGCTGCTCAGCAGAATTTCCCGGATGATGAATAAAGATGAATTCAGAGATCAGCTTGTTAAAGCAAATTCTGAACAGGATATTATTGAAATATTCAGGAAGGAAGAAGAAAATTATTCTGATGTTTAAGCAACAATCAGTTTAAGATTTATGATCAAAGCAATCAGAGGCACCAAGGATATCCTTCCATCCGAAATCTCACGCTGGCACTACCTCGAAAATATTATTAAACAAATCTTTTCTAATTTTAATTATAAAGAGATAAGAACACCTGTATTTGAAGAGACAACTCTTTTTGGGCGAAGCATCGGTGAAGAAACCGATATTGTAAGTAAAGAGATGTACACTTTCAAAGATAAAGGTGATACGAGCATAACACTTAAACCAGAAATGACAGCAGGTGTTGTAAGAGCTTTTATCGAACACTCGCTCGGAGGGCAGCAGCCTTTAATAAAGTTATATTACATATCACCCATGTTCAGACAGGAAAGACCCCAGGCAGGAAGACTCAGACAGTTCCATCAATTCGGCGGGGAAGCGCTCGGCAGTTCATCACCGTTGTTAGATGCTGAGATGATTCAAATAGCATTTGATATTTTAAAATCTCTCGGCTTAAAAGATCTTACCGTTAAAATTAATTCGCTCGGCGTTCCTGAATCAAGAGAAGATTATAAAAAACTTTTACGCGAATTTCTTCTTAATAAAAAAGATGAACTTTCCGAAGACAGCAGGAAAAGATTCGACACAAATATTTTAAGAATATTCGACAGCAAGATTGAAAGTGACCAAGAATTGCTTGAAGGCGCTCCGTTGTTTATAGATCATCTCGACGAGGAAAGCAAAAATCATTTTGAGGTTGTAAAGGAATATCTTGATAAAATTTCAATTCCGTTTGAGATCGATCCTAAGTTAGTCCGGGGACTCGATTACTACACAAAAACAACATTCGAAATAATAAGTAAAAAAGTAGGTTCACAAAGTGCGCTTGTTGGCGGCGGCAGATACGATTTGTTAGCAGAGCAGTTGGGTGGTAAACCGACTCCGGCTGTAGGATTTGCTGCAGGTATGGAAAGAATATTACTTGCCTGCGAAAGTGAAAGTAGTTTTACAGTTAAAGATGATGTTATAGATGTTTATATCGTAAGAATCGATGAAGATCTTGAAATGTTTGTAAGCGAAACTGCATCCAAACTCAGAAGATCAGGATTAAAAGTAGATTACGATTATTTAAAGCGAAGTGTAAAAGCACAGATGCGTGAAGCGAACAAATCAAATGCACGTTATGTTTTGTTTATCGGTGGTGAAGAATACAAAAACAAAATGGCAAATCTTAAGAATATGGAAACGGGGGAACAGAGATCAGTTCAGCTTGATAAGTTGGATACTGTTTTAATTAACAGTCTTAAACGTTAAATATTAATAGAAGTATCATCAAATGTCATTCTTGCGAGTGGAACGAGTCCAGAATCATTCACTTAGGATTTTTAGATTCCGGACAAGCCGGAATGACGGAATTAGTGATGAAGTGTAACTTTAATAATTAAATTGTTATTTGCTTTGCTATCATTTTATCGTCATTCTTTGTAAAATTCATTGACTATTAAATTACTACTGATGACAATAAATGACAAATAGTTTCCAAAAGGTATTAAATGTATCCGGAATTATTTAAGATAGGTCCGTTTACAGTTTATAGTTTCGGGGTGATGCTTGGACTTGCGGTTGTTGTTTCAACATTTGTGTTATATAAAGAAGCAAAAAGAAAAAATCTCGATATCTATTTTACGCTTGAAGTTGTTATTCTCGCAATTCTTTCCGAGGTAGCGGGCGGGAAAATTCTTTTTATAATTGAAAACTTCAACGAATTTTTAAAGCAGCCGATCCGAGTGGGACTGTCACCGGAAGGTTCTACATTTTACGGTGGGTTTATCCTCGGTATAATTGTCTTTTATATCTATTTAAAGAAGAAAAAAATCCCGTTCCTTTTTGCTGCCGATACTGTTGCAATTGCTCTACCGATAGCTTATGGTCTGGGAAGAATTGGATGTCATCTTGCCGGAGATGGCGATTACGGAATGCCAACTGATTTACCCTGGGGAACAAATTATGAACATGGAGTAATGCCGCCTTCGGTAATGTTCAGGACTAATCATATTCCAAATTCTTTCCCAAATGGGATTGTACCTGATAATACGCCACTGCATCCGACTCCCGTTTATGAATTTATTGCAGCAATGATAATATTTTTGATTTTATGGAAATACAGGAAGCACGGCTGGATTGCAGGGAGGTTGTTTATGTTATATTTAATCCTGTCTTCTCTTTCCCGTTTTCTTGTTGAGTTCATCCGATTAAATCCCAGGATTTTATTCGGCTTATCGGAAGCACAATTAATTTCAATTGTGTTTTTTATAATTGGTTTATATGGATTTTATAAATTGAGGAAATCGCCTTTCGTCTCCGCTCAGGGTGATTTGGAAACAAATTAAGATGGTAAATAAGAATAATAATCTAACGAACATAATTATTGGCAGGAAACCTGTGCTCGAAGCAATTAACTCCGGTGAAGAGATTGAGCAGGTTTATATTCTTTATGGGCAACAGGGAAATATTTTAAATACAATTCGTGTCGCAGCAAAAAAGCGTGCTATAAAAATCAACCAGATTCCGCTTGAAAAATTCAGAGCTATAATTAAAAACCCAAATGCACAGGGTGTTGCCGCAATTAAACCGGCATACAAATTTTTTTCTATTGAAGAAATAATTGATGAAGCAAAATCGACTACGAATCCGTTAATATTAATTCTTGATTCAATACAGGATACACACAACGTCGGTGCTATTTTAAGAACTGCGGAATGCAGCGGAGTAAATGGCGTATTAGTTACAAAACATAACAGTGCACCAATCAATGCAACTGTTGTTAAAACATCTGCCGGTGCAACGGAACATATTAAGATCGCACAGGTTAATAATCTTTCAAATGCAATTGATCAGTTAAAAGAAAATGGATTATGGATCATCGGTTCATCGCTGGAAAACTCAAAACCTTACACTGAAGTTGATTATAATACACCCATCGCAATTATTGTTGGAAATGAAGAAAAGGGGATAAGAAAACTAACTGCAGATAAATGCGATCATCTCGTGAAAATCTCCATGAGCGGGAAATTGCAATCGCTCAATGTTTCTGTAGCAACCGGTATTTTATTATTTGAAATTTTAAGACAGAGAAAATCAGCAAATTAAATTTATTTGTTGAAACACCCCGATTAATTTCTTACCTTTAGATATATTTTTTTGGGAGGGGAAATGAAAACCAGGGTAGTATTATTTGTTATATTATTTTGTATAAATAACTTTTCTCAAACTACAGTTTCGCCGCAATTCTCTGAGTTGAAGGGGATGGAGGATAAAAACGGCAACACATACCTTTTTTATCGATTGTATGAAGATACAACGTGGGGCGAGGATTATTTTTTATTGAAAAACGACATCTATAAATTCGATCTGTCAACTGGTGTCGATAGTCTTCTCCTTACGGATCGTGCGGGATGGGATGAGAACGGAACGAATTTTCATCATGTTGATGATTATGATTTCTGGAACTCCGGTGTAAACAAATATATTTTCGGAGGAACATCAGGGAATTTTTATCCGTATACATACATTAACAGGTTTGACTATTTGGGTCCCTTATTTTACCAGTGGCGGGGGGGAGTAGATAATATTAGCATATCCAAACAGGATGATAGTCTTATATATGTTGGGTACTCAGCAAACGACCTTGCAGGACAGAACCCTTTTAGAACTGTAAAATCAACTGACGGAGGATATAATTGGCAAATTGTCTCCGACTCATTAGAATTTATTGAAGTTATGCCGGATGATGATCAGACATTCTTCTGTTTCAACAACAATTATTATACGTATCACTATGATGGCAGACTTTATAAAACAACTGATGGCGGAAATAATTTCTTCTTGGTTGATACTCTTAAAGATGAATGGGATACTAATGATGAAGAAATCAGATTTGATAAAAACCACGATTATGTTTACAGGATTTTTAAATCTTTACATTTTGGATATATTTTTTCGGTTTCATCACAAAGAGGAAATTTATATACCTGGGAAACAAAATTTAGCAGCAGTTCAAAATTTTATGTTAGCATCGATGACTCTGTTTCAGGTACTATTTATCTTGCAAATGGAAAACAGATTCTTTATTCAACAGATTATGGAAACAGTTTTTATCTTTTCAGAACTTTGGAAAGAAATATAGTCGGCATTTATAAAAAGCCGAATTCCGATATACTCTTTGCTGCAACTAGGTATAAAATTTATGAAATAACATCAGATTCAATCCGGATAATAAAACAATTTCCGGTGTTAGATGCTTTTAAATGGTATCCACTGGCAATTGGAAATAGATGGGTTTATAATAATTATCGACAAGAGTTTGGTGGCAACAAGGATTTTATTCGTGTTTCATCCATGGAAGTTATTGGTGATACAATTCTTAATAATCAAAAGAAATATTATCAATTAGAGAATGAACCTTTATACTGGTACATAAATACTGGATTAATTCGATTGGATTCCTTGAATGGTGTAACATACATCTACTTGCCAGATAAAAACAAAGATGTTATTTATGATGACTTAATGGCTCAAGTACGGGACACGATTTGGATCGATTCATCAGAATATAAATTTCTAAGGGCAGAAGAACCTATTGATATCTGGGGAATGCATACCTATAAAAGATCCATCGACAATCCATTTAGATTCCAAGGATACGAGCTTGTAAAAAATATTGGAATGTATCACTGGGGATTTAGTGATTTCTTTGCCATATATTCTATGGAATTAAAAGGTTGCGTTATAAATGGAATAGTTTATGGGGATACAACTGTAGTTTCAGTTGATGATACAAAACCGTCAGTGGTTAATAGTTATAGACTCGAGCAAAACTATCCCAATCCCTTCAATCCAACAACGAATATCGGATTTTCGATTTCGGATTTTGGATTTGTAACGTTAAAGGTTTACGATATTCTTGGAAAAGAAGTTGCAACCCTGGTTGATGAATACAAACCTGCCGGAGAGTATGAAGTGGAATTCAATGCTTCGACATTACCAAGCGGAGTTTATTTCTATCAATTGAAAGCTGGTTCATTTGTAAAAACAAATAAAATGATTTTATTAAGATAGGAGGGGTAAAAAATGAAAAAAATTCTTGTAATATTTTTACTAATTAATTCATTTGTATTCTCTCAGGATTATTTCCACTTTGAAGAACTGAGGGGAATAGAAGATTCACTTGGAAACACTCATTTATTCTACAGGGAAGTTTATCCAACAACAAGCTGCTGGGATCAAAGCATATACCATTTTAACGTTAGTTTAATGAATGATACTTTTTTTATTTATGACTTCGGATTCAATCCGGATGGATGGGGATGTGTGGGAGATGCTGTATTTGATTATGAGTTCTTTAATGATGATCCTTCGAAATATATTTATGGTGGTTATAATCTTAATATTGATCCTGCATCAATACTTATTCGATATGATGGAGAAATAAATTTGCCTTCGTTTGAAGTAAGGAATATAGAGATTTCACGGCAGAATGATAGTATTGTTTATGTGGATGTTCTGCAAGGAATTTATAAATCAACAGATGGTGGCTATAATTTTGAATTTATTGATAGTACACAGCGAGTCGATGTATCACTTGTTTCGTTAAGTAAAAATGATGATTCGCAGATTTATGGTATTGATGATCATAAGCTTGTACGATCAGAAAACGACGGTAATAGTTACATAATTGTTGATAGCTCAGACTGGTCTGAAGATACAAAGCTTTACTATGATTCTGATCAGAACCATATTTATGGAGTGACACATTCATACAACTATCAAAAACAATCATATACCCCGGCAATATTTATTTCAGATGATAATGGTAATCCTTTCACCTGGGAAAAACGAATTGAGTATCCGGGTAAGTTGTATTTCACTTTAGATGAAAAACAACCTGGTGAAATTTATTACTCAGCCGGAAAAAGAATATTCAGATCAACTGATTATGGAACTACTTTTACTTTGTACAAAGAGCTTGAAAGAAATATTACTGGATTGTATAAAAAATCAAAATCGAATATTCTTTATGTATCAACTCCACTTATAATTTATGAAATCACACCTGATACTTTTAATGTAATTAAGGAAATGCAAATTCCTAAGGAGGTTTTTTCCTGGTTTCCTTTGGGTATAGGCAATAAATGGATTTATAATCATTATGGAAACCTCGAGCGTTCTGAATTTAGATGGAAAACATCGTGGGAAGTAATTGAAAATAAAACAATTGGAAATAGAGTTTACAAGGAAATTCTTGTCTCAGAATATCATAATAACAGTCCGGTTCCCGAGAAAGCAGAACATCAATATTTCAGAACGGATTCTATATCAGGTATTATATATAAAGCATTTATGGAAAGTGATACTGTTACTTATGAAGAAGTATACATGGATTTACTTGCAGAGGTAGGTGATACGATTCCTGTAGAAAACGGATTAATTTTAACATACGAATCACCTTCTGAACTATTTAGTTTTAATTCAACTAAAAGGGAATTCAGAGGTGTTATTAATCCTTATAGAATATTGGAATTTGTAAAAGGATTGGGATTTAGCTTTGGTTTAACAGAGGATCTGCTGTCATTCTCAACAGATTCATTAAAAGGATGCTTTATAGATGGTGTTGTTTATGGTGATACATCATTAATTACAGGAGTGAATGATAAACCATATAGCGTGTTTAATTATAAGCTTGAACAGAATTATCCCAATCCATTCAATCCAACAACGAATATCGGATTTTCGATTTCGGATTTTGGATTTGTAACGTTAAAGGTTTACGATATTCTTGGAAAAGAAGTTGCAACTCTTGTTGATGAATATAAATCTGCCGGAGAGTATGAGATTGTGTTTGATGCTTCATCCGTCGATGGCGGATTCCCAAGCGGTGTTTATTTCTATCAGTTAAAAGCAGGTTCATTTGTTAAAACAAATAAAATGATTCTCTTGAAATAGAATAAATTATGAAATCCTGTTTCTTCTACATTTTCGTTTTTATTTCGTTTACATTTATCAATGCACAGACTGAACCTGTTACGTTTAATTCTTCTAATCTTCCGATATTTGTAATAGATACACACGGACAAAGAATTCTGGATGAACCGAAAATCGAAGTAGATCTGGGAATTATCTATAACGGGGAAGGAATAAGAAATAAAATTACAGATCCGTTTAATGAATTTAATGGAAAGATAGCAATTGAAATCAGAGGCTCATCTTCTCAAATGTTTCCTAAAAAACAATATGGATTCGAAACAATTGATTCAACTGGAGAAGATAAGGATATCACCCTGCTTGGTTTTCCGGCTGAAAGTGATTGGATCTTATATGCACCGTATTCCGATAAATCTTTGATCAGGAATGTGCTTGCTTATAAACTGGCGAATAATATTGGAAGATATTCAAGTCGTTCCCGGCTATGTGAACTGGTTCTGAATGATGAATATATGGGAGTTTATGTATTGCTTGAGAAAATAAAAAGAAACGAAGATAGAGTAGATATATCAAAATTAACCGAAGCCGATACAACAGGCGATAATTTAACCGGCGGTTATATTTTGAAAATTGATAAAAAAGACGGTGGATATAATTCCGGCTGGTATTCGGATTATCGTCCATATTCAAATGCATGGCAGAGTATCTATATTCAATACCATTACCCAAAGCCAGAGTCGATACTTGATGTTCAAAAGAAATATATAAAAAGTATTGTTGATTCATTTGAG
>Ga0307425_1002013_pt1 | contig 11767 bp, 9 predicted proteins | sample SalMarWE160330MG_FD_202152 | JGI IMG/M metagenome (GOLD analysis project Ga0307425, IMG submission 202152) | Salt marsh sediment microbial communities from the Plum Island Ecosystem LTER, Massachusetts, United States - WE1603-30 | ecosystem: Environmental > Aquatic > Marine > Intertidal zone >... | reverse complement strand
TCTGTGTCGCCGTGGGATTAACGTATCTGTCCTCACTCGACTACCTGATAGCGGCGTTGCGGCGGACGAAGCCATCAGAGGCTGAGTAGCAAGCGCCGCGTGGTGTCGTGAAAGGAGACATGGATGGCGGACCGACGCCGCCGCCGTTGCAGTGCTCGATGAACCAAGCCAGTGATCCGACGGCGCGCCGTGGGACTAACGTATCTGTCCTCACTCGACTACCTGATAGCGGCGTTGCGACGGACGAAGCGATCGGAGACTGAGTAGCAAGCGCCGCCTTGCTTCGTGATGCTGTCGGTCTCTCGTTGGCGGTAGGTTGACTGCGTAGTATCAGTGAATGCGCGATGCAGGCGTCGATTAAGCCGTCAGCTCTTGGGGTCGGGCCATACATCCGATGCGGATCGATCGCGGAGCGCCTGTACGCGAGAGCTGGCGAATTCCGACGGCACCGGGGCGGTGAACGATACGGCGCATCCGCTCTCCGGATGCGTGAAGCCGAGTGCCCATGCGTGCAGCATCAGCCGCGTGTCTACGTTTCTGCCGTACACGCGGTCGCCGACGACAGGATGCCCGATGTATCGCATGTGAACGCGAATCTGATGAGTGCGGCCGGTTCGCAATCGTACGAGGAGGAAGGTCGATTTGGCGTCTCGGTCGAGCACGCGAAACTCCGTCTGCGCGCCGCGCCCCTGCGGTCGGACGGCCATGCGATACGGGTGTACAGGGTCGCGACCGATGGTGGCGTCGATCAGGCCCTCATCCTCTTGCACCTTTCCTTCCACTTGGGCGACGTAGATCTTTTTCACTACTCGCTCGGCGAACTGTGCTTTGAGTGCTCTCATTGCGCTTTCAGTTTTCGCTACGACAATAGCGCCGCTGGTATCCTTGTCCAGCCGGTGAACAATTCCGGGTCGTGATGGATCGTCGGAAGCAGGCAGACGGCGGTCGACAAGCAACCCCTCGACAAGTGACGTAGAGGCGTGGCCGGCGCCAGGATGAACCACCAAGCCCGACTGCTTGTTGACGACCACGATCGAATCGTCCTCGTACAAGATATCAAGACAGATCGCTTTTGGGGAGAGAATGGGCTCTTCCGGAATCGGGCAGCGGATCAGCTGCCCGGGATGGATCAGATGCGAAGGCCGTGTCACCGTTTCCCAGTTGACGGTCACCATCTTGTCGCGGATCAATCGCTGGATCGCACTGCGGGAGAGATCGACACTGTTCTCGGCGAGGTAATGATCGAGCCGCAGACCGGCATCTCCCTCCTGCACCGTCAGTTCGATCCAATCCATCTTCCTCCTGTTGTCGGCCCGTGCAACTGTACGGTATAATACAAGGATCATGTGGAGAATGGAAGCGGATTGGCGACAATGCTGCCGGTTGGCGCCCGTATCGATAACCGGCTGCCGTTCTTTCATCTAAGGAGTGTGAGCCGAAGTCTTTTCGGGATGCAATGAATATTGAGTTTATCGAAGCCTTGGAGGAGATGGCGAAGGAAAAGGGCGTGCCCCGGGAAGACATGTACGACGCCATTCGTCAGGGGCTGGCTGCCGCGTATCGGGAAGAACATCAAACCGATGACGACGTCGATGTGGAAATCGATCAGCGGTCCGGAGACATTTTCATCGAGGGCAAACGAATCGATCTGGCGAAATTCGGCCGCATTGCAACCAAGAAGGCGGAGGAAGCGATCCGTCAGGCGATCACGCGCAAGCGCCGCGAAATAGTGTACGAGCTGTACATCAATCGCGTGGGTGAGATCATCAGCGGATCGGTTCATCGGTTCGAGGGCAAGGATGTGTGGGTTAACCTCGGCGAGGCGGAGGCGATTCTCCCCAACTCCGAACGGGTTCCTGGAGAGCGCTATCGGGCCGGCGACCGGCTGCGAGCGTATCTTGTAAGCGTAGACCGTACACAAGGAGATCCACGTATCCTCCTATCGCGAACACATCCTGAGTTCGTGCATCAGCTACTCCGTCTGGAAGTGCCGGAGATAGAGGAAGGAACGCTCGTTGTGCGCAAGATTGCGCGCGAAGCAGGGCGGCGCAGCAAAGTGGCGGTGGAATCGCTCGATCCCAACGTGGACGCAGTTGGAAGCTGCGTCGGCGCCGGCGGCGCGCGCGTGCGGATGGTCACTCGCGAACTCTCCGGGGAGAAGATCGACCTTGTTCGTTGGAGTGATTCTGTCGAGCAGCTGTTGAAGAACAGCCTTGAACCAGCGTCGGTCATATCTGCGACTCTCGACGAAGAGTCTCGCAGCGCAAAGGTGATAGTCCCTGATGACGAACTCTCTCTCGCTATCGGCAAGGGAGGACAGAACGTGCGTTTGACCGCCAAATTGATTGGTTATGACATCGAAGTGACCAGCCCCAGCGAGGAGGCGAGCTGAGCAGGCCACGGATGAAAAGCATGAAACCGATCAAGGAACGGATCTTTCACCGTATCTTTCGGATTAGCCGATACTACGCATGGTGGGTGTTCATAGTCGTCCTCTTGCTCACCGGGGCGACTGCGTACTATGTGCGCAACATCCCGATCCACAGTTCGTTTCTCGATCTGCTGCCGCAGAACGATCCTCTGATCGACGACTATCGTCACACAGAAGAATCCCTCCTACAGAGCGATTACCTCGCTCTTCTTGTCTCGCTCAAGGACACGAACGGGCTAACCAAGAGCGAGATGAAAGAACGCCTCCTCACCGCAGGACAGGCGATAAAAGAAACGCTGGAGAAAGATCAGCAGTTTCTTGACGTAAGCTACATGCGTGAGGTGGCGCCGGAGATTCCCGATCAATACCTGGTGCTCTACCGTCTGGACAAGGACGAACTCGCCCATATCGAAGAGAGCGTCGCATTTGCCGAGACATCGATCTCCAGCCGCGAGCAGTCACTGCCGGCGACCGACCTTGCCACAACGTATCAACAGGTCAACAGTGCTTTCACGCAGGCCCTATCCGCCGGAGATACGGACGACTCCGATCGGAGCGGGATGGCGAGTCTGACAACGCAGATCGGTGCTGTGGTGGCGCTGAATAATGGCGTTATCAACACCATAGACGAACTGAGTGATTTGCCATCAATGACTGCAGCTGTCAATGAAATCGGAAAGGTGTTCGCTCCGTCGGCCGCGGATACAGTGCGGACGCCCGAGCCGTACTTGTCAAGCGATGGCAGCAAGCTTTTGGTGAGCGTGCGGCCGCGACTCCCATCGGAAACGGGCGTTGCGTACAGCACCGCGGTGATGAAAGACTTGTACAGTGATCTGGATCATGCCGATCTGGACGGTCTGGGTGTAACGATCGGCGTAACCGGGACATATTCGTACAATGACGAAACCAACTCGGTCATCAACTCTGACATGCAACGCACTACCATCATATCATCGATCGGTGTGCTGGTGATCTTTTTTCTTGCTTTCGGATCGATCTCCTACAGTATCATCGCTCTCATTCCGCTTCTGGTAAGCGTCGTATTGACGATGGGGTGGGCGAAGTTCGCTGTGGGCGGATTCAATCTCGTCACTACGTTCCTGCCCGCACTGGTACTGGGGCTGGGGATCGATTACGGGATACATCTGATCTCGCGATACGCTGAGGAGAGAAACAAGGGTAGTTCACTCAACCGGGCGCTGCACCTGACGGTGTGGAGAAAAGGGGAAGCGTCGTTTGCTGCCGCGTCTACAACGGCACTTGTCTTCCTCGGCCTCCTCCTGTCCCGCTCACGGGCGCTGTTCGAGATGGGCGTAATAACGAGTATGGGAGTGATTCTAGCTTTTCTTACGACGCTCTTCTTTCTACCCACCCTGATTACACTCTTCCATTTCGTCTTCCGGTTCCGACATCGTGAGAACGTGATCAACTACACACCGCACTTGACGCGTTTCTTCCGATTCGTAACCGGAAAAGGGCGCGCAATATTCGTTATCGTTATTATTCTCACGTTCTTCATTGCCTTTCAGGCGGCCCAAACCCGGTTCGTCTTCTCCAGCAGAGACATGATTCCAAAGGTGAAAAGCCAGGTAGTGTTGAATGAGATACTTGACTCATTCGGTGAAGAGAGTGCGCTTGGCGGCGACACGTTCACCTTTTTCGCCAAGGACGAGCAGCAACTGAACAAGATAGTCGACGGCCTCAAGACGAGCAGTCTTGTTGAAGGTACTGAATCGGCGCTGACGCTCCTGCCGGTGAACCTGGCACAACAGAAGCAGGTGTTGGACAGACTCGACATTTCTACCTACATAGATCAGCTCAGCATTATCGATCAAAGCTTGAGCGAACGGTCCGCGGTGCAGGCGCAGATACGAACACTGCTGGGACAATTCGGCTTTCTTCAGTATCTTGCGGGGCTGAACGGTGAGGTGCAGCTTGCCGTCGATGGAAACACGATCCAAACGCAGCTGTTGACTGTGCAGGACAAGCTGGGCGCGATTGACGTTGACGCGACGCACGAGAGTATCTTGGCGTTGCAGAAAGCGCTTCAGAGCTTGGATAAGGCGCTTTCGGAAGTGCGCGATCTGCCATCGGTGGAGGCGTTACTGCGTGACATTCTTAAGAGCCTTCCCGAAGGTATCCGGGGCCGATTCCTTGCTCCCGACGGGAGCTACATCGTGCAGGCACGCATGGCACCGGAGATATACGATGGCGACAACCTGCAGAACTTCAATTCCTTTGTCAGCACGTTCTCCGACAAGTATTTCGGCATGCCGTTGGTGGCGGGGAAGCTCGAGGATTATATGCGACGCGATTTCCTCGTGTCGACGGTTTTTGCGGTATTGATGATCACGATTACCATGTGGCGTAGCCTCGGCGGGTGGCTGCGGGCAGTGCTTGCTGCTTCGCCGTTGATTCTCGGTTACATATGGATGTTGGGCGGGATGCGGCTGCTTCAGGTGAACTTCAACTTCATCAACATCATCATCTCGCCGCTCTTGATTGGAGTGGGGGTGGACAACGGGATTCACATCCTCCACCGGTATATCGAGGAGCGTGAGGAGAATCCGGACGGCGCGGTAGAGCGCGGAGGGCGCCTCACTGCGGTGGCGGTGCTGGTAACGTCGCTCACAACGATGCTTGTATTCGGAAGTCTCTTGATAGCGCGAACGCCTGCTCTGCGCTTGCTCGGGATCTCCGCGTTGCTCGGTATCGGCTTTGCCCTCTTGTTCAGCCTCTTGTTCCTACCGGCCATTCTGCAGGTCAAAGGCGATAAATGGGTATAATGAAAAGTTCGAGATGTGTGTGACTAAGGAAAAGGAAGGAACAGAATGGGACTGATCGGCTATATCGGACTAGGATTGAGCCTTATTGCCGCGGTCGCCATCGGTTACCTGATAGGGGGTGTGCCGCGGCGGCACAAGGAAGAGGAGTACCTGAAATCTGCGCAGGAAGAGGTTGAGAAGCTGAAGGAGCAGCGGCTCCTGGAAGCGCGCCAAGAGAGTAAGCGCCTGCGTGAAGAACTCGAAGAGAGAACCAAACGGCGAGAAGAGGAATTCACTCGCATGGAAGAGAGGATCCTTCGGCGGGAGGATCGACTGGGGAAAAAGTCGAACTACCTCGAGCAGATCGAGGACTCGTTACGTAGTGACGAAGAAGAACTCGAGAAGCTCAAGCAAGCAGGTACTGCCTTGCTGACGGAGGGCAGATCTCAGTTGGAGCGTGTCGCCGGTTGGAACCAGGCGGAGGCGCGCGAGCACCTACTCCGATTGGTGGAAAGCGAATCGCAGCGTTTTTTCTCGCGTAAGGTTGAAGAGTCTGAACGACGGGCGCGGGAGGAAGCGCAGCAGCGGGCGGCGCGTGTGGTCGCCACCGCAGTGCAACGCTACGCCGCGGAGTATGTGGAGGAACATGCCGTCAGTTCCGTCCCCATTCCGTCGGAAGAATTCAAAGGTCGCATCATCGGCCGCGAAGGGCGCAATATCAAGACATTCGAAGCGCTCACCGGTGTGGAGTTGCTTGTCGATGACACGCCGGAGATGGTCGTTCTCTCCTGCTTCCATCCGCTGCGACGCGAAGTGGCGCGCATTGCGCTTGCTCGCCTGATCGAGGATGGCAGGATCCACCCCGCTCAGATCGAAGAAAAAGTGCAGCGGGCGAAGGCACGCCTTGCGGAGCGGATCAAAGAAGAGGGAAGGAAAGCGGCGTTCGATCTCGGCATCGAGCTGCATCCTGAACTGATGGCCCTCCTTGGTCGATTGAAGTACCGCACAAGCTACGGCCAGAACCAGCTTGCGCACTCGCTTGAGGTGAGCTCGATCGCCAAGATGCTTGCAGATGAACTGGGCATAGACGGGACGAACGCGAAACGCGCCGGGCTGCTTCATGACATCGGCAAGGCGGTCGATCATGAAGTGGACGGACCGCACGCCCTAATTGGCGCCGATCTCGCTCGCCGGTACGGCGAGAATCCTGAAGTTGTGCATGCCATCGCCGCTCATCACGAGGACATCGAACTGAAGGGAGTGATCGATATCCTTATTCAGGCGGCCGATACCTTGTCCGCAGCACGTCCGGGCGCTCGGCAGGAAACGTTCGAAAGATACATCCAGCGCCTTCAGGACCTTGAGGAACTGTGCCGATCGTTCCCGGCAGTGCAGGAGGCATTCGCGCTACAGGCCGGTCGCGAGGTGCGAGTGGTTGTGCAGCCGGAGAGGGCGAGCGATGACGTGGCGGCGAAGCTCGCCTATGACATTGCGCGTGCTATTGAAGGAGAGCTGAGCTATCCTGGTGAGATCAGGGTCAACGTGATCCGGCAGACACAGTTCACGGAGAACGCGAAGTAGACCAGGGAGTGGGAGGTTGCGGATGGAGATACTGAAAGTCTCATCCGGATCGAGGCCGGGAGCGGTCGCCGGAGCGATCGCCAACAGCGTGCGAGGACGGCGCGAAGCGATGCTGCAGATGATCGGCCCCCGCGCCGTGAACCAGGCGGTCAAGGCGGTGGCAATAGCGCGAAGTTACTTGGCGGCGAGTGGAATCGATCTCTATTTCACACCCGCGTTTGCAACGGTCTCTATAGAAGAAGAAGACAGAACCGCGATTCAGTTCGAGTTGCACCCCCGACATTCGCCCTCTGCCCAAGAAGACGCAAACGATTAGAGATTGTGAGAGGATCGCCGATGCTCCCTTGTTAGGACGCGGCGATCCATGTACCATCTGGTAGAATCTGAGTTCCTGTCTAAAGGAGTGACGGAGATGTATCAGTTTTTTGAGCGACATAAGAAAGGGATTATTTGGGCTATTGTAATAGCCTTCCTCATTGGTGGTGTCGGCCTGATCGGCCTCAACCAGGCCGGAATGTTCAACACTTCGTCCAGTACTGCGCAGACGGGGAATGTCGCTGCCGTGGTGAATGGTGCGAAGATTGCGCGTACAAATTTGGACCAGGCGGCGACAAACATTTCCAACCAGTATCGGCAGTACTACGAGTCGATGGGACAGGACCCAAGTTCATTGTTTGCTGGCGCCAGCGGCGCGTACTTCCAGCTTTCCATAGAAGCGCAGGCTATGCAGGGCCTGATCCGCGAAGAGATATACGCCGAGCAAGCGAAGAAGATGAACATCAAGATCGCGTCCAAGGACGTCGACGCTGCATTCAACAAGCAATATGCGGACCTGTTGAGCCAATACAACATCACCGAAGCGCAGCTGGATACGTATCTACAGAGTCAGAACAAGACGCTTGCCGATTTCAAGTCTCAAATGAGAGACGGCATTGAGGCGCAGTTGCGCGATCAAGCGCTCCGCACCGCCGTAGTCGGTACCATCGAGCCGACCGACGATCAGCTGGAGGCGTACTTCGAGAAGAATATTTCGAAGTATGATACGCCCGAACAGGTGCGCGCATCGCATATTCTTGTCGCCGATGAAGCGACGGCGAACAAGGTGCTCGATGAGTTGAACAACGGAGCGGATTTTGCCGATCTGGCTAAGAAATACTCCACTGATACCGGCACCAAGGACAAAGGCGGCGACCTCGGCTGGTTCTCGCGTGGAAAGATGGTGAAAGAGTTCGAAGACGCAGCATTCTCAATGAAGGTCGGTGAGGTAAGCAAGCCGGTCAAGACCCAGTATGGGTATCATATTATCAAGGTCACGGACCACAAGGACGCGCACACACCGACGCTCGACGAAGTCAAAGACACGGTCAAGACCGACTATGTGAAGGAAACGGGTGACAGCAAGTTCAACGATTGGTATCAAGGCGTGCACGATCAGGCAGAGATATCGATTGAGATACCTCTCGTCAACGCTTACCTCATCGAACAGAACGATAAGGATAAAGGACTGGCTGAATTTCAGCGCCTGCTCGCGGAAGGGGCTTCGGATGACCCGTATCTGCCGTACTACATCGGACGCATCTACGAAGCCGACATGACGACTGCGCAGCAGAGCAAGAAGGACCTGGAGGCGAAGGATAACCCGACCGATGCCGATAAGGCCCAGATCGACGCCTTGGGAAAGCAGATTGACTCCGACAAGGCGGACGCACTCGCGGCCTATCTGCAAGCTCTGGAGAATACGAATACGGATGAGCAATTCCTCCAGCGAGTTCTCGCCCTTGATCCGGACAGCACCACAGCCATCTATCTATATGGGAAACTCCTTGCGGAACGTGGCGACACGCTTGGAGCGGAGACTCGCTACGAAGAAGCGATAAAGAAGGACGCAACCTATGTGCCGGCATACATCGGATCCGGTGACATGTCGGTCGAAAGCGGCAACTATCAGCGTGCTGTAGATCAGTACAAGAAGGCGCTTGAACTGCGCCCCGGCGATGTGAGCGTGATGACGAAGCTTGCCTCGGCCTACATCTCTCTGAAACAGCTTGACAATGCCCAAAGCGTGTTCGACTCGATCGCCCAAACCGACCCGAATAACCTAAAACTGACGATTGGACTGGGAGATCTTGCCTACGAGCGGCTTGAGATGGCGGTTGCAGCGCGTGACGAACTGAGCGGAAAGGCCGATCGCACGGCCGATGAAGACGCGCAGCTGAAGAAGCTGGGAACGGATATCGAAGGCTACGCGCAAACGGCGGTGGATCAGTACAAGAAAGCCATCGCGCGCGGCGGTTCTCTCGATGTCTATACCAGCCTCGGTAATGCGTATCTTGCATCGGGGGATCTGGACAACGCCAAGCAGAACTTCCAACACGTTATTCTGCGCTCGCCTTACAAGTCCGACGCCTACGCAGGCCTCGCTGCCACCCTCCTTCAGCAAGGGGATACTGAAGGCGCGATCTCGAACTACCGGCTTGCGTTCGCCCGTTCGCTCGACAACGCGCAGAAGGAGCAGTTGGGTGTGAAGCTCAGTGAACTCGTGCCCGATGATATGGATGTGCGCTTGAAGCTTGCCTCTGTGTATGCAGCCGAATACAAGTGGAGCTCGGCGATCAAACAGTATGCTACCGTCCTCGATGTGCAATCCGATTCGCTTGAGGCCTACCGCGGCATCGCGGAGGCGTATAAGTGGCGGACTGAGTACGATACCTCGATCGATTATCTGACGCGCGCTCTGCAGCACGCCACGGCGGATGCGGATAAGATCGATCTCTACCAGAAGATCGTCGACACGAACCAGACTCAGGTTGGACAGGGGAAGCCGCTAACGGAAGTGGGACTGAGTGCTCTGTTGCAGCTTGGCAAGCTTTATGTGGCGCAGGGGGACGACGCTAACGCAAAGGCCAAGTTGCAGCAATTGGCGTCGGCCGCTCCTGATTACCATGCCGACGAAGTTGCGCAGCTTCTTCTGCAGGCGGGCGTTACGCCGAGCACTCCCGAGACGGAGCAGACCCCGAGTGCGACTGTCCAGCCGGTTCAGACGGGAAGCGGGACGAATCAAACCGTTCCTACCGCGAGTGACGGATCGTAGCACATTTGCCGATCTTGTCGCGCTGATCGCCAGATTGCGCGCGCAGGACGGTTGTCCATGGGATCGGGCGCAGGACCATAATTCCCTGCGCCCGTATGTTCTTGAAGAGGCACACGAGGTCATCGCTGCGATCGACAGGGGCGATCCGTCGTCACTTGCCGACGAATTGGGTGATCTGCTGTTACAGGTCTTGCTGCACAGCCAGATTGCGAGCGAGGCCGATCACTTTTCGATTGACGACGTGATCGACATTCTCGCACGCAAGCTTGTGCGTCGGCATCCGCATGTCTTTGGCGACGCTCCCGCCGAGTTGGATGAGATTCATCGTACATGGGAGGCGATCAAGCGGAAGGAAGGGCGTAGTGAGCAGCCGTTGCCAACGTTGCTCGCAGCGCGGAAGCTCGCAGCGCACATCGATGAAGAAGTGATCGCGGAGAGCGAGTATCCTTCGGATGAGGCGCGCGAGGGCGGAAGGCTACTTCTTCAGATTGCGCGTGCCTGGAGCAAGGGAATCGACCCGGAAATTGCGCTACAGAAAGCGATTTCGCATCTTGGCGAATCGGCCAAAGCGGAGTAATGCATATGCGTGACGCCACGGTATATTGGATCAACACCACCGATGAAGAGGTGCACTTCATCGATGCCATCCTAAGCGCATACGATGGACTGGCCAACGTGCGGCGCGACTATCGCCTGCGAGACGGGAGGATCTTCTTCAAGATCTACGTTGCGCCTGGGATGGAAGATGAATTTGAGGAAGTCATGGAGCGACTTCGCAGCAGGGCCAAGATATATGATGTGTTCCGCGGGGAGGACGATGAACATCCTGAAGCCGCGTGAACGCGAGCGCTCGATTCTCGATGTCGATTACGCACGGCTATACCGTGACGGGAAGCGTGCTCTCCTGTTTGACCTCGACAACACACTTGGCAAGCACAGACCGGAACGACTCGCTCCGGAAGTGACATCGCTCCTTGCAGATCTCACATCGATGGGGTTCTCCATCGGAATACTCACCAATCGCCGTAATGCGAACGGCGACCGTGTTATCAAGAACCTGAGTTCTAAGTATCCGGTGCGACATCGAGCGAGAAAGCCAGCCAAGAACGGTTTCTTGGACATTCTCTCCCAGATTGGCATTTCCTGCGACCGGGCGGTGATGATCGGTGACCGCCGACTCACCGACATCTTCGGTGCCAATCGCCTCGGCATCTATTCCATTCATATTCGTCGCTAGCATCGTAACAAGCCTATCGTCTTGATCCGAGCTACTCGTACGTTTGCGTCATAAACAGGATCGGCTATCATTCGCCTTACTGCATAAGGGGGGCGGAATGCTGAACCAGCGTGCATCCGAGTCAACGAACCCATCGCCCCATCTCTGTTCCGTGTTTATCGACAGCGCTCGCCGTAGGAGGTAGCAGCAAATGAACGTCAAAGATCTTGTCGCCCTTTCCTATCTCACTTCCGAAGAGATCTACGAAATTCTTGAAACAGCCCGCATCCTCAAGCTGGAGCATCGAGCCGGTGCAAGGCACAACATGCTCGCGGGGAAGACGTTGGCGATGATTTTCCAGAAGCCGTCGCTGCGTACGCGCGTCTCGTTTGAGACCGGGATGTACCAGCTGGGTGGCTCCGCGGTGTATCTCGGACCGGACGACATCAAGCTCGGCAAACGAGAGATCACCGAGGACATCGCCATTGTCTTGTCCGGGTACGTCGATGGGATCATGGCGCGCGTGTTCGAACACCAGACGATCCTCGATTTGGCGGAGCACGCGTCCGTTCCGGTGATAAACGCGCTTTGCGACCGCTATCATCCGTGCCAGGCACTCGGCGACCTGCTGACGATCATGGAGAAGAAGCGCGAGGTCGAAGGGCTGACGCTGACGTTCATCG
>Ga0307425_1002011_pt1 | contig 11783 bp, 8 predicted proteins | sample SalMarWE160330MG_FD_202152 | JGI IMG/M metagenome (GOLD analysis project Ga0307425, IMG submission 202152) | Salt marsh sediment microbial communities from the Plum Island Ecosystem LTER, Massachusetts, United States - WE1603-30 | ecosystem: Environmental > Aquatic > Marine > Intertidal zone >... | reverse complement strand
CTCGTCCTGACTCCCGGTGTGTATCACCAGATCTCAATGGATAGTTCAGTAGATGACCAGAATGAGACTTGGGCCACCTTAAGTTTGACGTACAAATTCTAAAACTACCGAATTAATTACTCTGTAATCAAAAAAGGCCGGTTTTAAAACACCGGCCTTTTTTGGGATCATTCTTTCAGGAATTTCGCTCCCTTTAATGTCAATCGGAATGATCCAGGTCAGCAGGATAAAATTATATCAAGACACTCTGCCGGCCATAAATTCCGCTGTTTCAATCAAGGCATCTTTAGCATCGTTTTGCTTTAGGCCCGCTAATGCCTGTTTAGCGGCAGCGACAAACTCTCGTGCCCGACTACGTGCGTATTCCAAACTGCCGTACCGGCCCAGCATTTCTATCAGAGCATTTTTGTCATATCGTGCATCTCTTCTATCGAGAAACGAATTTATAATCGTGTTTTTTTCCCTCTCATCCACTGCTTTTAGCAGATGTATTGTAGCCAGAGTCAACTTGTGTTTATCTACATCGCTGCCGAGCGTTTTGCCTGTTTTGCTTTCGTCGCCGACTATATCGAGTAAATCATCGGTAATTTGAAACGCAATACCTGCATTCAGGCCGAAATCTGCTAATGACTTGATCTGGGATTCGCCAGCCCCGGCTAATTGGCCGCCAAGGTAACAGGAACTACTAAAAAGAACAGCACTCTTTTCAGTGATAACGTCCAGATATTCTGATTCGCTTAATTGCCAGCCATGTTTCTGAACGACCTGTCTTAATTCTCCTTTGCAGAGCCGAACCGCAGCAGTAGCAATTACATTGGCCACCTTCGGTTCAAGCTCGGCACACATTTTGAAAACGTGGCTTAATAAGAAATCACCCAACAACACAGCGGACTCGTTACCCCAGAGACTATTGATTGTCGGCAGTCCACGCCGCTGTTTGCCTTCGTCTATCACGTCATCGTGTAACAGCGTGGCGTTGTGAATCATCTCAAAAATCGCAGCAACGCTAATGTGCTTGTCTGTGATTTTACCACAGCAGCGACCGGCAAGCAAAACCAGGCCCGGACGAATCATTTTTCCGCTGTGGCTGCTGATATGTTCGAGCAACCCGTTAATATCTCCTGGCTTTGCCGATGCGGTTAATTGCCCGTTAATCAGGTCTCTGACCTTGCTTAGCTGGTCACTTATCAGTCTGAAGGCTGGGACCTTGTCTTGTGGGGCCCAAGCTGATATGTCGGTATGTGTCGGTGACTGCATAATGTCTAATGGATAGCAAACAGGAATTCGAATCTGAGGTCCTAAAATACCGGACCAATACAAATGCCAATCTCCATGCTTCTGACAGACGCGATCAAAGCAGCAAAGTTAAAGCAGGTTGAATGTCGTGCAGAAAGTTCGATATTCGAGCTTATGCGCTATCTGCTATTTCTCCTTTCCGTGGGCGTATTCGAAGAATTTTTTTCTCAGCAGACTTGTAATCGGTCCGGGCTTGCCGTCGCCGATAACCCTTCCGTCGACATTGACAATCCCTATGACCTCGGCAGCAGTACCGGTGAGGAAAAACTCATCGCAGACATATAGATCAAATCTCGTGAGATTTTTTTCAACGACCTGAACATTTTCTTCTTTGGCCAGCTTGATAACTACACGTTGCGTTATACCGGGCAGCGCCCCGGCCTCGGCCGGTGGCGTATAAATCACGCCGTCTTTGACGATAAGAACATTGTCACCGCTGGCTTCGGCAACATATCCTTCATGGTTATACATAATCGCTTCGGGAACATCATTGTCAAGCGCTTCAATCTTGGCAAGAATGTTGTTGAGATAGTTAAGGCTCTTGGCCTGAGGCGGAATTGCCAGAGGATGGTTGCGAACCGTTGTCGCACTGATTATCTTCATCCCCTTCTCATAAAGCTCCTCGGGATAAAGCTGGATGCTGTCAGCTATGATAAATATACTGCTGTTTTTACAGATAAATGGATTCAATCCAAGGGTTCCCACTCCCCGGGTTACTACCAGCCGGACATAGCCATCGGTAATACTGTTGGCTTTGACGGTCTCTTCGACTGCAGCGGCAAGTTCGCTTTGATTTATTGAGATTAGAAGACGGATCGCCTTGGCCGATTCATAAAGCCTCTTGATATGGGCATCAAGCTCAAAGATCCTGCTTTTATAAACACGGATTCCCTCAAAGACGCCGTCGCCGTAGAGCAGACCGTGATCGAAAACAGTGATTTTTGCGTCTTCCCGGCCAACGAGTTTGCCATCAAGCCAAATTTTTAGTGCCATAGATTTCCCTTTTTAACTGCACAAGTCACACGTTATTTGAATTTTTGTGCTATATTTTTCCATCGGCCAAAGTTACTATCCGGCTGGCTCTTTGTGCAATCCTTTCATCGTGGGTAACCATTACAATTGTCTGGCCAGCCCTGTTCAGTGCCTCAAGAACATCCAAGATACCATTTCCTGTGGCAGAGTCAAGGTTTCCTGTCGGCTCGTCGGCTAAAAGCAGTCTTGGCTCATTCATCAAAGCCCTGCCGATAGCCACCCTTTGCCTTTCCCCGCCGGAGAGCTGATAAGGTTTATGTTTAATCCTTTCAGTCAGACCCATTAGGGCCAGCAGCTTCTTCGCCCGGTTTTTCGCCTGTCTTCGGCACGCAAACCAGCCTATTATGCTTTTGCCCGTCATCGCCGGCAGAAAAACATTCTCCAGCACACTTAATTCGTCCAATAGATGGTAAAACTGAAAAACAAATCCCACCATTCTGTTGCGGAATCTGTTCAGTTCGCCGGCCCTAAAGCGGCTCAAATCCCGTTTTTCGAATGTAACAACACCCCTGGTTGGCTTATCCAGTGCGCCCAATATGTGTAAAAGTGTGCTTTTACCGCTGCCGGAGGCCCCGATGATTGCTACAAATTCGCCCTTCTTGACATTCAAATTGACGCCTTTGAGCACGCGGACTTCGGTAGCACCCATCCGATAAGATTTATGAAGTCCTTCAGCCTTTAATATGAAATCGTCTTTACTCATAATCATTTATAATTGACCAACCTGCAAAGTCTCCACTGGTTTTTGTCTTGCCGCCTGCAAGCTCGGTATAAGTGCGCCGATCAGGCACGCGACTACCGCCGAAACGACAATGATCGCCAGAATCTTAAACTCAACCTTGTTTGGAATATCACCTATAGCATAAATTGTCCTGTCCCAAAGTTGAAATCCAAAATGCTTAAAAAGCCAGTCTTCTATACGGTTTATTTTCAGCAGGAAGATCCAGCCGGCCAATAAACCGAAGCCTGCCCCGATTATGCCCACGAGGAAGGCATATCCTGAAAATAATTCGATAATATCGACGTTCGAAACGCCTATGCTCTTCAGTATCCCGATGTCTTTACTTTTATGGCTGATAATCATATAAAAAACAACTAAAACAATAAAAACAGTCGTAATCCCCACAAACCCGAACATCACGCTCATCTCCGTTTGCTCATTCTCCATTGGTGCGATAGACGAACGCCTGTATTGTTTCCAGCTTTGGACGGTGACCGTATCCAGCGTGTATGCTTGTGTTTCGCCGGCCTTGTCCTGCCTGAATTTTTGCCATAATGACTGTATTTTTTCACACCCGGCCTGTATTTTGACATCCGGCTTGAACCGTATATGGAGCCGGGAAGCCCTCTTAGTGGATTCTCCCATACCGCAAAGCAGTTGGGCCTGCTCGAACGGCAGATAAACGAGCGAGCCGTCAACCCGCGGCAGGCCGGTGCTTGACTGGTCGCTAAAGTAAAAAGTTTTCGTGTTGACCATATCCGTACCCGCCTGGGCCAGGGCACCTCTCGCGGTCAAGGGGAAGCAGCTTATCGAGTAGGCTATCCGGGGAAGGCTGGTTTCACTAAGATTTCGGCTATTGGTGTCTTGAAGGAGCATAAAGTCACCCAATACGCACCCGACCAGGTTCGCATCGTACGCAATCTCGAATGCTCTGGATGCATCATCCTTATGGTAATACAGGGTATCTCCGAAGCCGGTCGCCTGACTGTCCCTTACCGGATCGATCCCCATGATTTCAACGACATCATCCTGCTCCGAGCCTCTGCGCCTTTTAAGCGCGAAGCTTTTTATTGTCGGCGAAACAGCCTCGATAAAATCCTGTTGTTCGGCTAACTTTACAAAATCTTCGTAATATGCGAAACCTACCAATGATTCGGTCCCGACGACGCAGTCGCCCGCGAAGCGGTGATTTTTCTCTTTGAATTCATTCACAAGCCCCGCCATGACGGTCATCACCACGACGACGATAAAGACGCAAAGTGCAACCGCCAGAACCGCGAAATACGTGATTCGGCGTTTCAATAAATACCTGGTTGCGAGAATAATTTTGTACATAATCCCGTCACATGGAATTTCGAAAATCTTTTTCAGCTTTAGCTATTCGTATCGCAGGATATTGACCGGCTTTGTTCTTGCCGCGACGATTGCCGGTATCAGCGTTCCTATTGCTGCTGCAATAATTGCCAGCAATACAATACGCAGTGCCCAGGACCAGTTCACTTCATTGGGTATCTTGCTGAATAAATACACACTGCTCTTCCAGAGTTTCAATCCGAATATTATTCTGATCCATTCTTCAATCGTATTGACATTCCTTGTGATAACGTATCCGAGGACGGCGCCGAGACCCGAGCCGACCGTCCCGACACAGGCGCCGAAACCTACGAAAACAAACGCCACAGAGCTGCTTGTCGCCCCGCAGCTTTTGATTATCGCGATATCCTTTTGTTTGAGCCTGACGATCATATAAAATATGCAGAAAACCAGCAGAACAACGCCGAAGCTAACGACGCCGAAGATCAACAGCAACACTCCCATTTGTTTCTCATACGCGGCGATATATCGGCTTTGCAACTGTCTGGCTGTGTTAATAGTTGTTGATGTCATCAGATAAGGATCAGCATCAAGCTGCTCTTGAACAAATGTGCGCCATATTCCACGAATCACAGCCAGCGCAACATCCGTGTCGGTATTGTCTGCAAGCTTGATAAGGATTTGGCTGGCGACCGGTGATTTTTTGTCAGGGTATAAAGTCTCGCGCAGCTTCTCGATCGGCAGATACACGCAGCCGCTGTCGAATTGATAGACTCCTGTTTCGATAATATCCGCAATGGCGAATGTCATGACCTGTCTCTTGAAATCGGGCCTCGAACCGTCCTGGCTGTTTTGCCCTTTAACGGTTCCTGTGGTCAGGACAACGGTCCGGCCGAGCATTTTCTCGGCGGCATCGTAATTATACTCATCCGTCTGTTCGTCAGGTTCGCCCAGCACACCGATTCCTACAAACCCACCGGTTTTTTCCGGAGAATCCGGGACATTGAACGATGGCTCACCTGTCCCTTTGCCCTGCCTGCGCAAAAAGCGGGCAAATCCCGTTACTTTCGCTCTACCGGCGGGCTCAATCCCCCAGACTTCCACTGCCCGCACGTTGCCCCTGCCCAGATGCAGCAGACCGTAACCCGATATCATTGCCGTTGCCGCCTCGACCGATTCGGTTTGCTCCAGGCGTTCGACCAGCAGCGGGTATTTCTCGAATGTCATCGGCGGACTCAGGACAACATCACCGACCGCCTCGACGGCCGCTCGTTCGAATGTATCGATGAAACCGGTGAACAGACTTGCGACAACTATCAGCAATGACACGGAAAGAGCGACTGCGGCAATACTTAGGAAAACGATTTTTCTCTTACGCAGATATCGCAGCCACAGAAATAATTTCAGCATAGTATTAGTCGTCAGTACTAAGTCATCTATATAACTTCACGTTTTACGTGGTGTTTTGTTCAGGATTGAGCTCTAAGGTTTTGCAGGTCTTAGAAGAGGAAACAGCACCACGTCACGGATACTTTCAGCGCCGGTAAGCACCATTATCAACCTGTCGATTCCGATCCCCAGTCCGCCGGCCGGAGGCATACCGTATTTCAGAGCCGCTATAAAATCGCTGTCCATAGTCGCCATTGTTTCTTCCTGTCCGCGAAGCTGGATGTGGAAGTTTTCTTCCTGTTCCGCCGGATCATTCAATTCGGTATAGGCGTTTGCCAGTTCCATTCTGCCGATAAATAATTCGAAACGTTCGGCGTATTTCGGATCGTCATTCTTGCGTTTCGTTAAGGGGCACAACTGAGCCGGATAATCTATCACAAAAGTTGGATTGACAAGATTATTCTCAACTGTAGTCTCAAAAACTTCGTTGACAACTACCACATCGTCCATCTGAGCTTCGTCCAGTTCGAGCTGTCTGGCCTTTACTCTGACGGCTTCTATATCATCGATATCACAGCCGCCGTATTCTTTCAGCAGGTCTGCGTATTTAGCACGCCGCCACGGCCGGGTGAAATCGATCGTGAGTTCCCCGAACTGGATTTGTTTTCCGCTGCCGTGTTTTTCCAGGCAAAGCGACACGACCTCCTCGGTCAGATCCATCATCACATTGTAATCAGCGTACGCCTGGTACACTTCTATCATGGTGAATTCCGGATTGTGCTGCCGGCTGAGTCCTTCGTTGCGGAAATTACGGTTTATTTCGAAGACCTTTTCCATTCCGCCGACGAGCAGCCTTTTTAAAAACAGCTCCGGCGAAATCCGCAGGAATAAATCCATATCCAGACTGTTATGGTGCGTGATAAAAGGCTTAGCGGCAGCTCCGCCGGCGATGGTTTGCATCATCGGCGTCTCAACTTCCAGAAAACCTCTGGACGTAAGAAACTCGCGAATAGTGGCAACGATGGCGCTGCGTGTCTTGAATCGCTCCATTACTTCAGGATTGGCCCACAAATCCACGTATCGCTGCCTGTACCGCAGGTCGATGTCCGCCAGGCCGTGAAATTTCTCCGGGGGCTGCAGCAGGCATTTGCTCAAAAACACAACCTCGTCGGCCCAGATTGTGATTTCACCTGTTTTGGTCTTGCCCAACTGGCCGGCAGCCCCGATGATGTCGCCAAGATCGAGCAATTTGGCTAACTCCCACTGCTCGCTCAACAGCTTCTTGCTCAAGCCGACCTGTATGGTCCCGCTGCGGTCGCGCAACGTCATAAAAATCAGCTTGCCGATGTCTCTCAGCAGCACGATCCTTCCGGCACACTTTGCCTTTTGTGTCGTGTCGTCTTCTTTAAATCTGATCTTGGCATTTTCTGCCGGCTCGGTACCTTCGTATCTATTACCATAAGGCTCGATGCCCAACTCTTTAATCCGGGACAGTTTTTCCTGCCTTTGCCGTTCAAACTTGCCTACATCTTCTGCCTTTGACAAATCAATACACCTGTAAAAAGAAAAGTTATCGACACGAAAATCAATTAACCAGATGCGCCTGGGCGACCGTATCATCCTGAATTAATTTGCTCTGAATAATCAACAGACCGACCGCCAATTGGGGATCTGCAGCGAGAGTTTCCTCAATTGTATGTTTTTTAAAGTCGTTATTGGTGCCGTTGTGGTTGGCTTTCACCAGCACGTCATTGTTTCTCTGCACCTCTATCATTTTCTTGAGCTCATCGCTTCTCAATTCAACCTCTACGTTCGGCGCAACGCCCCAATCTTTCCTGTTCTGTTTTTCCATTTCATCTCGGCTTTCAACTCTTTGGCCGGAAGGTAGATGGTAGTACGCCATTGTATATTTCAACTGGGCGCCTCCGCCGAGATAGCCTGTTATCCCTTGTACACTGCCTTTGCCGTGAGTTCTGTTGCCTACCAGGATCGCTCTTTTGTATTTCTCGTCCGCCAATGCCCCAGCGACAATTTCAGAAGCACTTGCCGAGCTGGAATTGATTAATATGACGAGCGGATAATTCGGATGTGTTCCCTTCTTATTTGCCGTTTCGTAGATTGGCATTCTACCGAAACCGGATTGTCTTTTGACTATTACGCCTTCTTCGATGAACATGTCAACCACGGCAACAGCGCTGTCTAAGAGCCCGCCGGTATTGAATCGCAGGTCCAGAATCAATCCCTTTAAGCCCCTATCCTCAAGGTCAAACAATACTTTTTCCAGACCTGAAGCTGTTTCTGAAGAAAAACTGGTAACGCGGACAAAGCCGATCTTGTTCTTCTCGTCAATCATGTACAGCCATTTACCCGCCTGGGACCTTTGCCAGCCGCGAATTGTCGGTACAACAATTGTGTCCCTTGTTATGGTAACGTCGAACAGTTTGTCGTCGGCCTTCTTGTCGTCAATTGGACGTCTTACTTTCAATTTCACTTTAGTTCCGGCCGGGCCCTTTATTTTTTTTGCCGCACAAAAGAGGGACATGTCCTTTGTTACGATCCCGTCTACTTCTTCTATTACATCACCTGCATCAAGATTGGAATTGAATGCCGGAGTGTCGAGCAAAAGGCTCGAAACCGTCAGCATTCCTTTTTGTTTCGAAATCTCGATTCCAATACCCATAAACTCGCTGGTCATCATCTGTTCGAAATCCTGCACCTGCCTGGGCCAGATGATTACTGTATAAGGGTCAAGTGCCGAGAGACTTGCTTCTACGAATTGTGCGATAAGCACCGTTTGGGGCAATTTTATTCTTGATTCGTTCAGATCAAGGACTTTGTTAAAAACATCTAAAAACTTGTTCTTATCAAGCCGTGCGAGTCCGCCTGAGGCGGATTTGGCTTCATCCAGCAGTTCTGTTAGACCAACCGACCAGGTTGCAAGCTTCTCGGGATCCAGTGTGCCCTTTATCGCATCTAAGCTGCCTTGCACATTATTTTCTGAGTCCTCGTTAAGTCGGGATGATGTCGATATAACCTCTGCCAGCAATTTGCAGCGTTCAATAGCTTTAGTAGCCATTTCGTTGTAATTGATAATGCTGACATATTGTGAATTCAGGAAATTAATCGCCCGAATAAACAGTTCTTTCGTAACACCCTGAAAACGTTCCTGGCTGGTCTCACAGGGGCTATCCTCAAAAGCCATTGCGATAGTGGCCTTATCCAGAAGCTGCTGGGCGTAATCCGAATATCCCTCATTATTTGGATCGATTACCGTCAGCCATCCGTAACAATTTGTATATGCTTCGAGCCATTTGCCCTCAACTTCGTATTCGGTGGCTTTGTCTATGGCTTTTTGCGTCACTTTTTTTACAAACGTATCAGACAGGAGCTGCTTTTTTTGTGCTTCGTCTGCGAATTCACCGGTTTTGGCAATAACCGAGAGTACCGAAGTTAGACGATCCGTTGAGTTTGCATCATTCACGTCATTGGCCTCTGCCGGAGCCTGAAATTTTTCCAGCTCCGCCAGCGCCTCTGTGTATGCCACTTCTCTTGAAGATCGTCGCTGTTGACTTATACTCTTGTATTGATCAACAACTTGCATCAACCGAGGAGCGGCCCTATCGAGTTGAGCCGGGTAGTCATTGCGGCTTTGTTTTATCAATTTATCGGCGGCATCGAATTGACCCTCGTAAATCAGCTTACAAGCTTGGCTGATAATACTGGATTCAACTGATAGAGGTTGAGCAGCTTCGCTTGTATAGGCGGTTGACGACAATACTATTGTTACTAAACAGAACAGCCGTATCAAATTGCGTATTACATGTCTTTTGTCTTGCATTTTGTATAAACCTAAAATTTAAATGTTAAAATCCGGAACAATTTATAAACTCTAATACTTTTGAGCTTTAAGTCACCTTTTGTTAGACGATTTTAATGTCGTTCATCCGGCATTGCTTCGGATTTCGTTGTTCCTGCTTCCTGCTTTTCATATACACTCGGCCGCCTTGCCGGCACAACCAAGAACGTGCAGTTTGTGCTTGACCATTTTTTTAATAGCATCTCTGCCCGGTCCAAGGTACTTACGCGGGTCAAATTCAGCGGGTTTTTCTGCGAATACCTGCCTGATTTTAGCGGTCAGGGCAAGTCGCAAGTCCGTATCGATGTTGACCTTGCAGACGGCCATCTTTGCCGCTTCGCTTACGGCGTCTTCCGGAACGCCCATCGCGTTCGGCATATTGCCGCCGTATTTGTTAATCAGATCTACGAACTCCTTCAGCACACTGCTCGAACCGTGCATTACCAGCGGAAATCCGGGCAGCTTGTCGGCGATCTTCTGTATCACGTCGAAAGCCAGCTTCGGCTCTTTCTTGAACTTGTAGGCCCCGTGGCTGGTGCCGATCGCTACAGCTAAAGAATCAACGCCGCTTTTCGCGACAAACTCTTCAACCTGATTCGGGTCGGCCAGGTGTTGGCTGATATCATCGTGGTCCACGCCGACAACATCCTCCTCGATTCCGCCCAATTGGCCTAACTCAGCCTCGACGACCACGCCCCTGGCGTGTGCATACTCGACTACCTGCTTGGTAATCGCAATATTTTCCTCTAAAGGCTTACTTGATGCGTCTATCATCACCGATGTAAAACCGTCGTCGACGAATTGCTTGCAGGTCTCGAATGTATCGCCGTGGTCGAGGTTTATTGCGACGGGGATATCCGGATTTTCCTCAACGACCACATTAATAATTGCCTTGAGATAACTGTTTTTTGCATATTCGCGAGCCCCCCTGGAGATCTGCAAAATCACCGGAGCCTTTTCTTCGGCCACGGCGTCAATTATGCCCTGTGTGATTTCCATATTATTCACATTGAACGCACCAATCGCATAGCCGTTCTTGTAAGCCATCTCAAACATCTTTTTGGTGTTCACCAATGCCATACTATTCTCCTTAAAAATCAGTTATCTACCGGACTTCCGCAAAACCTTAACCTGGCGTTGCCGGTACCCGAAAGCTCAATTATGCCGCCTTGATAAGTTGAAGACAGCCATACTTTGAAAAGGAAAAAATGTCGCTGGATTTTCCCTCTTCAAATAACAACGGACCTTAAATAAAGATCCAATCCGATTATTTGAGGAAATCAACAAAACGGATTTCCGTTAATAATATATGTTCTACCTGAATTTTGCAAGTTTTTTCATATCTTGACAATCTACCGTCAATAGCCCGCCGAACCACCCAATCCAACGTATCTTCTATCTCCGATTGCAAGCCCCGGCACGCCCTGGGGCCATAAGCTAAAGACAATAGATTGCCTGTCCAGCGATTCATCCGCACTAAACGTCAGGCCCCAATAAAGCCTGTGATATTGCCGAATAAGCGTTATATCACTTCGTACTATTTCCTCGAAGTCAAAATTAATTTGCTGCGAATAAACCACCGTATATCGGGGATCGAGTACATACGTAACCGCGAAGGTAAATGCGTTTGAGCCATATTCGCCATAGCCGTTATCAAGACGCCTTAAATATCTGCTGCCGATATAATATTGCAAATTAGGCCATCTCAAGTGCGAGAAACCCACATTGAATTGCTGCACAACGCCGCTCTGCATGTCAAAATTCATATCGGACAGTACAGCCGTAGTATCGCTCAAAAGCCAGCTATAATCAGCTCCGAAATAATTACGCCTGGGACCAAATAAATCAGTGCCGCGTCTGTCTTGCTGTGGAATCACCTGGCTAAATGTATTTATCGGCGGAATAAACGGCTTGTTCCAAATAAATTTATCCGCTCCCGCTGATGCATCGCCGGGATTATTTACCCACGTAACGTCCATATCCAGTCGCATCCAGTCAACACTTCGTTGTTTCTCATCTAAACCGCGTTTCGTTTGAAGCCGCTGTGAGATACCTACGTTCAAAGTATCCCTCTGTTCGATAACCGAATCGTCTTGAGTATAAGCGACAGCGGTCAAATACGGCGTTATTACGTGCCGCATCTGGTTCAAATCCCAGAGTTCCGATTTGACATTG
>Ga0307425_1002008_pt1 | contig 11796 bp, 8 predicted proteins | sample SalMarWE160330MG_FD_202152 | JGI IMG/M metagenome (GOLD analysis project Ga0307425, IMG submission 202152) | Salt marsh sediment microbial communities from the Plum Island Ecosystem LTER, Massachusetts, United States - WE1603-30 | ecosystem: Environmental > Aquatic > Marine > Intertidal zone >... | reverse complement strand
ATCCAGGATACTCCCAAAGTCCTGGTGGAGCTTGGCGTGTAAAATGGTGCCGATATCCTTGAGCGTAAAGCCTTTTTCAACAGCGTTCTTACTCACCCTGATCCACGAAATATCTCTCTGCCCGATGTGCATGATATACTGGGCATAGTTGATCAAATGGTGTATCTGCCTCTCTAAGATCGGCTCAAAGTCCAGCTGCATCTCACGGCCGGCCACCTGCACATAAATACCTAACGGCAGAACGTCACCCTGCTTAATATCCTTTATATCTGGTCCGATCACCTCCACCTTGCCGTCATTGATCTCATTCATCTCGGCCATCTTGCAAAGTTCAGTACACTGGGTCTTGCTGCCCCCCATCTCGAGGAAAAGATCATCCTTGCGAACACGCTCGCCTTCAAAGGCCGGTCCGTAGGAAAGCGGAATATCTATCTCGGTGATTGTAACTTTGAGGCCCCTTATTTCAATGGATTTCTGAGTCATTTCGTCATGAGTAACATTAGACACAATGTGCTCATAGGTACAGATACCGGTCGGCAAGATCTCCGGGATATCGGTATCCGAAATAGTGGGAAAGCCCCAGTTGATAGCACCAGCCGCGTTTGCCGCCCATTCCGCATTCACATCTCCCAATGCGTTTACAAAGGCAAAAATACGGTCTTTCTGGTAGGCCAACATCCTCTTATAATCACCCGGGGCTATCCCTCCAAAAGACATGCCAGCCCTGTTGGCAAATCCAAGGGCAAACACGGCCGCCGATATGTCCGGCCCAAAGGACACCAACCGGGTGTTCCATCCTATCTGAACTCCTTCCTGTATCAATTGTTCGGCAAATGTGGTGCCATTCTGGTTTGCGGCCATGAACACATATATGCTCTTTAGCTGGTATTCCTCGGCGATCTTTTTGGCCGTTGCCGAATCCGGGGCCGCGCCCACAATGGCCGCGAATCCTGGGGCCGTGCCGTCCACAAACTCCACACCCCTTTTTCTCATGATCGCGTCATCTGCCGCCCCCAACCAGATCTTCCCGTTTTCCACGTCCGGGTCTTCAACCTCGGGCTGATAAAAATCCGGGTCTTCCACATACCGGATAGCCTCCACAATCTCCTCGGCGAAAATCGCCCCCATGCCTGCATCCAGAATTGGACCGAGATAGGGGAGATTACAATCGTTCTTAATATGGGGTGGCAAAAGGGCCCTTGAGAAATCCATGACCTGTTTGGCAGAATCCAGGTCCGTCACCTTGATGCCGGTCAGCGAATAGATGATCGGCAGGTAATAAGCTGTATTGGGAAACTCCAGTTTTTGGGCTCCCCCGTACTTTTCCAGGGCCTCCTTGTATTTTCCTTCTGCCTTGGACACGATATTATATGCGCCCTGAACTACTGCAAATGCTACCATCTTTGACATAATCTGTTTCCTCCCTTCTTAAGAGGTATTTTTTGTTTTATGCTGCTTCCAGCTCCCGGCGGTCGGCCATATCCATGAGAACCCTCTCCCGGGCCTTGTCAATACCCAGTGCCTTACGCTTCTTATCAATGTGCGCAATCATCTTGTGGGCATGCTTAATTGGATCCACTTCAAGATCCCACATACCGCCGTATAAACCTTCCAGCTTATTGTATAGATAGTCTTCAAATATTGGCGAGCCACTTACGGGCATTGTAACCCCGAAGACCGTGTACACACCCGCGGTCACAAAATAGTGCCCTATACTGATGGCCTTTTCACTCATCCATTCCGGCGCTGATCCGGCAGCGGGGAGATCGCTGATATCATTTCCCAGGCCCCCAGCTTTGACCACTTCGGTGGCTGCTAAAAGTATCCGGCTGTTATCAACACATGACCCCATATGCAGTACCGGCGGGATACCCACGGTCTCGCAGACTTCTGCCAATCCCGGACCGCAAAAGACCTTTGCAGACTCGGGCGTAAGCAGCCCTGCCTTTCCGCATGCAATGGCGTTACATCCTGTAGTAAGTACGATTACATCATGCTTGATCAATTCCTTGACAACTGCGACATGCCCCGCATCCAGCGAGGTTCTGGCGTTGTTTCACCCAACCACGCCGCCTACTCCTCGTATGCGGCCATTTATGATGTTGTCATTGAGGGTGTAATAGGATCCCCGGAAAGTCCCGCCCAAGTGATATTCTATCGCCTCATAACTAAACCCGGCGATCAAATCATGCTTGTCATCAGGGATTATGACTTCTTTTTCTCTGTTCGGGAAATTCTCGATGGCGGTTATTACAATCTTTTTGGCATCCTCAAAGGCGGTATGCTCATCAAATTCGATATGGATTGTGTCACCCGATGCGATCCTTGCCCTCGGGTTTGTGGTAATTATCTTTGTATGAAAACACTGGGCCACGTTTGCGATGTTTTCCATGATACACTGTACGTCCACCACCATGGCGTCCACCGCGCCGGTGACAATTGCCAATTCCTGCTGCAAAAAGTCACCGCAAAGCGGGATTCCGTGCCGCATAAGAAGCTCATTAGCTGTACAACAGATACCGCTTAACTGAATCCCTTTCGCGCCTTTCTTTTTGGCCAGCTCCACCATTTCGGGAAGCTCTGCAGCTTGAACGATCATCTCGCTTAAAAGAGGCTCATGTCCATGAATAACTATGTTTACATGATCCTCCTTCAAAACTCCCAGGTTTGCGGAACTTTTCACAGGATAAGGACATCCGAAAAGCACGTCTTGCAAGTCGGTTGCTATCATGGAACCGCCCCATCCGTCCGCAATGGCGGCCCGGCTGCACTGTTCCACAATGTTTTCATAGTGCTGGTCCACGCCGATATGGGTCCGGTGCATGATCTCCACGATCTCCCGGTCAATTCCTCTCGGAAGAACGCCTAATTTTTTCCAGAGTTCAACGCGAGGCGCTGGTGCCCTCAGGGCCGTGCATACCACGCCGTTCTGCTGGCCCCACTGGGCAAGGGCATTTTCACCCACTTCCACTGCAATCTCGTCAATATCGCGATCTAAGATTTCACCATTTTCACCCTCTACAGTTATATCCACACCATAATCGGGTGCAATCTCAAGGAGTTTTTTGGTGTCCTTTATATGATAGTCGTCCGTCTCTTTCCTAGCTGCAGCCAGGAATGTCTCTGCCACACCCCTGCCGTGGTCGGAATGGGCCGCCGCTCCGCCGGCAACCATCCTGGCAAAGTTTCTTGCCGCAATGGTGTGGGCCGTGGCACCGCACAGGCCTTTCCGTGTATCCTCTCCTTCTATGCCTCCTTTTGGCAGCGGCAGCCTGCACGGCCCCTGCGCGCAGTTCTTGCAGCAGGTGCCCTGTGCGCCTATATTACAAGGCTTCATGGTCTGGGCACGATCAAAGATGGTCTCAACCCCCATCTCCCTGGACCTTGTGATCATCTTCTGGCTTGCCACATCAAGTGCCAATTCCTCCGGCTTTGGTGGCGTTTTCTCCTTCTTTTCAACCTTTGCAACAACCTTCTTGACTTCTTCCGTAGCCATTATGAGGTTCCTCCTCTTTATTGAATTTGCGTCTTACTTAGACACGTTTATGTATACGGTCAACATTCATCATCAGCTTTTCCACCAGGTTAAGCTGATTCTCTGCCGCAGTTTTTGGTCTCTTCTTTCCCTTGCGTAATTTTGGTTTAGCTTCTTGCTTTTTCATTTTGAGACTCCCAAGCTTGATAACCTCGTAAAAAGTCGTGTTGCGCCTTTTTGCTCGGCGGGAGAGGGCTACCCCTCCCCCGCCATTTGAAGTAAATTCAAATGGTTCCACCCTCACCCCAGGCCGGGGCTTACCCGCCCTCGGCCTGTTGACGGACTTTTTACGAGTCCGTCAAGATTGTTTATGCAAAAACCAGGTAGTAAAGGCTTGCAAATTTCATTTATATTCTGTAAAAAAAGCCCGGCATGGAAACAGCATGTTTCCCCATAAATCAAAAACAAAGATGGAAAAGGAGGTGAGGGACTAACTGCTGTTTTGAAATCTTGGCCTGTTTTTTTGATTGAACCCCAATTTTAGGAGAATTAAGATGAAACATGCGAAAAAGATATTGATACTTTCTATAGCGTTGGTTTTCGTTTTTAGTGGGCTCGCCCTGGCGGCCGGATATGATTATAAGGTAAAAAAAGAGCACGCCGGCCAAGATCTGACGCCCTCGCAGGTTCATGAAATGGTGTTAAAAGACTCGGCTCATACCTTTATAGTTGACTGCCGTACCCGCGCGGAATATCAACTCATTGGCCATCCTGTTGGGGCCTACAATATCCCGCTCAAATTCTGGGCAGGAAACTTCGATAAAAAAGAATATGGAACATCAACCAATCCTAATTTCGGAAAGGATCTTCTGGCCCGCTTCGACCCAAAAACGGACACACTGATATTTATGTGTCGAAGTGGAAAGAGGAGTTGTTCATCTTGTGCGGAGGCGGTCAAGGCAGGTTTTCCTGCGGAAAAGGTCTTCAACATGCTGGGAGGTTTTGAAGGTGACAAGGTAAAATACAAGCAAAGCGCTTACTGCGGGCAGCGCAAGCTGGGCGGATGGCGTAATGAAGGCCTTCCCTGGACCTATCATATTGATACAAAACTGATCTACCAACCTGATCTTTCCAAATAACCGGCAATCTGCTTTTTTCGCGAAGGCCCAGTTCATTATAGGCTGGGCCTTTTCTGATAACACATTTCTATTCGCCAATTTGATGAACTTTAATCTTTGTTTTACGCACAGGAAAAAGCTCAGGTATGCTTTGTCTGTCAAGATTTATAAGACTCAATAAGGAGTCTCGAACGACAAGCCATTGACAAAAAAACCTGTTGTCATATAAAAAAATCATGGCAATGGAAAAAGGAAGGAGTCGTAAAAAGGCACACTCAATTTTTTACTGAGAGCCTGTCGGAGAACCGGTTATGTTGGAGGCTGATGGAAAATCTCCAGATACAAGGCATCCGAAACCGGGGACCCGCCCAAAGGGTGGGGAGTCCAAGCGCAGCGCGGACAAATCCAGAGGAATGCCCGTCCTCCGCAGTGGCCTGCTACGGAGGATGGAAGGCGTACATAAAAGTACGCCGTAGTGACGAAGGATGAGGATAAAGCAGTAGATGGGGGTTTTCCATCAGCCTCCAGGATTATCAAAAAGGGAGGTTGGGGTCATTTTTTATACACAGAAAAGATCAGGACTAATTAAAGATGAAGGCCTCGGCCTTATTCACATTTATTACGGACAGGGAGCCGGAAAGACTACAAGGGCGGTTGGCTTGGCCATAAGGGCGGCGGGGTCCGGTATGAAGGTTAATTTTGTCCAGTTTATGAAGTCCGGGAACTCTGGAGAAACAGGAATCCTTGAAAATATTCCAAATATCAACTATTTTTGTCCAGGAAAGCATCCTTTTATACTGTCCCGAGGTCCAGAGATTGTCCATTATGAACATGCAGAAAGGGCGCTGGCCTATTCATTAGAGGCTGTTGAAAGCGGAACTCATCTACTCATTTGTGATGAAATATTAGATACAATTCTTTTTAAAGTGCTTCAAAAAGAACAGCTCCTTGAGCTCATAAAAGGATGTAAAGGAAAGGCTGAACTTGTCATGACAGGCAGAGATGCGCTTCCTGAATTCATCAGACTGGCTGACTATGCTACGGAATTTGTCCAGAAAAAGCACCCTTATTATAGGGGGATGAAGGCGCGAAAAGGCATTGAGTATTAAACCCCAAATAAAATAGACCCATTATAGCACTCACTAGGACCGGCCAGAACGCATCCACGACCCGCCACACCTAGCAGGATTCAGTTTGAAACACCGGGCCATTATGTTCTAAAGCTTACTCACTGATCTGTTGCAATTATATATCAAACTTGATCATCACTCTCTTTGGAAGGGCAAGTCCTAAGGCTACTTCCGCTGCCTTAACCAGAGAGCATGGAATAGGGCAGGCAAGATGGCATTGCGATTTTTCAGCACGCAGGAAGATGGGACTTTTACTCATGGGCAAAAAGAGATCTTTAAGGCCAATCTCACCCAAACCCCCAGCGAGCTTCTTAATTTGATCGCAGTCTGATTGGATTTCAAATTTTACCAAGGTTTTTCCGGCCTTATATGCATAAATCATGCAGGTAAAACCGCAAACTCCTGGATCCACCGCCACATGCGCTTCACCCGCTTTTCCCACTACATTTTGTATTTTCATGCCTATTTCTGGTGAAGGATTTCCTCTGGAACGTACCCCTTCAGATGAGGAAATTCGTCTTTCATATGAGGTATCTGCATTGACTCCATAAACTGTTGTTCGAAGTCCTTTTCAACTGTCAGTTCTATGTACTCCACATTACGTGCGATCCAATTGGCTTCGTCGCGCATATTGCGATCTAATAGGACAATTCGCGCTCCATCACCTGCCGCGTTTCCAACAGACATGACATTTTCCAGATCGCAGTCCGGAAAAAGGCCCATGATCAGTGCCTTATCCTTGGCTACATGGGTTCCAAAGGCCCCGGCAATCTTGATGGTGTCCACCTTATCAATGCCCATACGCCGCATCATGAGCTTGCACCCTGTGTAAAGGGCCCCTTTTGCCAGTTGAATCTGGCGAACATCCTTCTGTGTGATTACCACGTCCTTCCCTATGGAAGTCTCGTTGGCCCATGCAATGACAAACTCCTTTTGCCTTGGATTATCCGGGTTATTACGAAATCGGTTTGATTTCTGGGTTTTGGAGAACCTGCCGCTCTTGGTCACGACTCCCGAACGGTAAAGTTCTGCCAGAACATCAAGAATACCTGAACCACAGATCCCTTTCGTCTTCATATCCTCCGGCTTGGAATACTTCAACCATGCTTCACGGCCAATGACCTTGTAATCAACATCGTGCGTCTTAGGATCTATCTTGATACGCTCTATGGCGCCCGGCGCTGCCCGCATGCCAAAGGCCAATTGTGCCCCCTCTAAGGCGGGACCGGTGGCGCAGGATGAGGAAATGAGCTTGTCCCTGTTGCCCAGTACCAATTCCCCGTTGGTCCCGATGTCTATGATAAGCTGGAGTTCATCGCTCGTGTGTGGCCTTTCAGTGACCAGCACGCACACATTGTCTGCACCGACAAAGCCTGCCTCATTGGGCATGACAAATACGTTGGAGGACTTGTTGATGTTAATGCCCAGGTCCCGGGCCCTGATATCCAGGCTCCTATGAATAACCGGCGGAAAGGGCGCCAGGCCTACATATCGAGGATCAAGCTTGAGCAGGATGTGGTGCATTGCAGTGTTGCCGCCCAAGGTCAGATCTACTATATCGGATGGCTCCAGACGAGGATAGACCTTGCCCTCCTCAGGAGCCTCCACCATCACTGGCTGGCCGTCTTCACCTTTAACCACCTTTCCGGTCTCATCCTTTTTCTTTTTTTTTGCTGGATGGGTGCCATCACATGCCTGTTTTATTAATTCATTAAGACCCTCTATAAGATCATTACTCATCCGCTCTAGACCGCCGGGGTTCTGCATGTGGTAAGTAATTCGTGCCATCACGTCTTCGCCGTATTTGCACTGCGGGTTCATCATGGAAACCGTATCTATCACCTCCATGGTGCGCATGTTACAAAAGTAGGCTGCAACTGTTGTCGTACCCACGTCAATAGCAATACCATAATAGTCTTCAACCTCGCCTGGCCATACCTTGATGATTTCCTTGTCCATCCACACGGCAGCGGTCACGGTCCATTCGCCCTTGCGGACTATGTTGGGAAAATCCCTTAGGGTGAACAAGTCTATGTTCAGGCCTTTCAGCCCGTACTCCTTTTCAAGGGCCTGCATCATTCGCTCAAAGTCACCTAAGGGATCTTTAAACGAGGGAGGGATGATTGTCACGGTATAGATCTTAACTGCCGGGTTCCGGTTGATCTCTATATCACGGGCTGCCTTGCTCACGACCTGCTTGCCTGCCCGGGACTCCTCGGGCACAAAAACAAGAAGGTCATCCATTATTTCAGCCGCGCAGGCCAAACGGTAACCCGCCTCTTTCTGATCGGGCGTTATGAAATTGCCTTCTTCCTCCTGCCAGGGACCCACATGGTCCCGGCTTGAGACAATACCAAATTTCTCAAAAGAACCTTCCTCAATCCGGACCTTGCACTTGCCACATACCTTTTTTTCACCGCACAGGGTCTCGATATCTACCCCGATCCGTCGGGATGCCTCGATTATGTTTATGCCTTTTTCGACTTCTCCCCTTCTCCCTGATGGCTGGAAGATAACCTTGGCTGTTCCGTTTCTGCTCATTAAACATACCCCTTTCACTTCTCCTGCATTTCTCTCAGTCGGCCGATCATCTTTATAGCCTCCTGTACCGCATTGCCGGCGCTTTCAGCATACCCGTCCGCCCCGAACAACTCCGCCGTATCACTAGTTACAGGTGCCCCTCCCAGCATAATGGCCACGTTGGGATTTTTCTCCTTTATCATCTTGATGACCTTTTCCATGCCCATCATAGTGGTGGTCATCATTGCAGACAGGGCGACGATTTCGGAGTCCGTATTGAGCTGCTCTTCCACAAATTTTTCAAGAGGAACGTCACGGCCTAAGTCATGGACAGTGAAACCGGCCACTTCAAACATCATCTTGATTATATTTTTCCCTATATCGTGCACGTCTCCCTGGACTGTCCCGATGACTACCTGGCCCTTGGGTTTGTTACCGAGATCCTCTAATGTGATATGGGGCCTCAGGATATCCAGGCCCACATATAGGGCATCCGCCGCCATGAGCAATTCAGGAACAAAGTACTCATGCTGGTCGTAAAGGTCTCCGACCTCCTGCATTCCAGCTGCCAGACCGTTCATAACCGCGTCATAGGCGTTCAGCCCCTCGTCAAGCACCTTTTGAGCAGCCTCTCTGACCTGATCCTCCTCAAATTCCACAACCCCTTCGTGAAGTTTCTTTAACAGTTCTTCCCTCAATTCTTCTTTTCCCATAGTTGTTTCCTCCTCTTGATTGCTTGCAAGAAATAATCTTGATCCTCTATAGTGTTATCGCTTTGGTTTTGTAATTTTTTTCCACGATGTATCGGGATTTCCACTCGTTTCAACAATCGTCAATATTCAATAGTCAATCTTCAATCCTATAGCCTTCCCACTGCAGGGGTGGAAACACGTCCGAATTCCTTGATCGCATTGTTTATGGCCTTCATATTTTCCGCCTTGACATCAGGCCAGATATCGCACCCCGGCCACACCGCATCCACACCATCGTCAATGCATTTCTTGATCGCCGCATGAATCTCTTCGAATGTGGCCTTGCCCGGCAGGGCAAAGCCATCATAATCACCGAAGAGAAGGACATCCTTACCGATCTTGCTTCTGCTTTCCGCTAGAGTATTCTTGTGATCCACGCTGATAGCCTCGGCTCCGCAATCATTCATGAGCTCAATGATGAGGTCCGTTGAGCCGCAGATATGCAGGATCCTGGGCGAATCCCATGCCTCAAAAATCTTGCGCAATCTGGGCTGTATCATCTTTTTGAACATTCTTGGGCTCAGGAGATCCGCGCCGGTTCCCATTTCCCTCAAACTTACATAGTCTGCACCGATTTCGCGGTAGTGACGGCCCAAGTCAATGATTAGATCCACTATTTTGTCCAGAAGGGCTTCTACCTTTGCCTTTTCTTTATACGCCATTTTCATGAGCACATCCAGCTCCACCAACTGGCCGGCAAGGGTGAACGGTCCCAGAATCCAGGTGCCTATGGCATGGCTTGTGCCAATCTTCTCCTTTAAAAGCTTTATAGCGCCATCTACCACCGGCATTCTTGCCCTGTTAAGATAATCGCTCGGGATCACAACATCTTCAGGGGAAGACCATTTTTTGGGAATGGTTGGAAAAAGGATCCCCTCGGCATTCTCATAGATACTCACTCCCAGGCCGAATGCCTCAGGAATGGTACACATATCATAGGGCACTACAGCCCCGTCAAAACCAAACATTTCCATTGATTTTATAGCCGATTCAGCCATGTTTTCTTCTGAAAGATGGATCTGTGGGAAGGGAATGCCAATAGAATCAATGGCCGGTACAGTGACCATTCCCTGCCCGCTGAAACAGGGCATGGTGTCTACGGATTCCCTTGCAAATAATTTGAGGACTCTCTCTCTTGATGTCATATCGGTCATGAGTTTCTCCTTTCCGATGTTGATTATTAGCTTTCATTCACCTAAACGCCTTGGGCGAGAGTGCCACCTGCTTCCGAAGAAACCGGAGTTTGCAGCCCGGCAGTGGGGCAAACGGTGACGCATTGACCGCAAGACGGACATTTTTCTTCTATCAAAGAGATATCGGAAGACATGCTCAGTCTTGTTTCATATCCCCGAAATGTAAAGTCGATCAACGGCTCCCCATTTTTCATAGTGCAGACGGAGACACATTTCCCGCAAAGTACGCATCGGCTGGGGTCATAATGAACATACGGATTTGTGGTATCCAGCGGAAGCAGGTCCTCTGGAAGATCCCTGAATTCTTCGGGCGTTTTCAGCTTGACTTTGACCTTGGGGGCAATTTTTTGAAGCTCGCATTTCTTGTTCTTAGAGCAATTACGGCAGTCAAGGTTATGGTAAGCAATAAGCAGTTTAAAGGCGGTTCGCCTGAGCCTTTCGACTTCAGGGGTTTGCGTATGAACTACCATGCCATTTGTCACCGGGAGCGTACAGGAAGTCACCGGCCCTCTCCCTTCGACCTCAACATAACAGAGGCGGCACCCTCCAAAAGGAAGATCGGCCTCGGGAAGGTAGCACAAATTTGGGATATAGATGCCGGCATCCAGCGCGGCCTGCAGGATCCTTGTTCCCTTTTGTGCCTCAACCTGGATGCCGTCAATCGTCAGTTTAATAAGTTCCATTATTTCTCAACCTGATCCGGCACTTCGCTGACGGGCGAAATTTTAACCACTGCATTATATTCCTGCGGGCATACTTCCAGACAGTTACCGCACTTAACGCACTTGGTTTGGTCAATCACCTTGAAGCGTTTGGAATGCTGGGTAATAGCCTCCGATGGGCAGACCACCACGCAGTGTTCGCAGCCCCTGTAACATTTTTCCGGCACGATATAGTATGCTATAAGGTTTCTGCAAACAAGGGCCGGGCACCGTTTTTCCAGTATATGCGCCTCATACTCTTCCTTAAAATAGCGGAGAGTAGTCAATATGGGGTTTGGAGCGGATTTTCCAAGCCCGCATAAAGAGCCTGCCTTGATATCTTCACCCAGGCTGACAAGCTGTTCCATATCTTCAGGCTTGCCGTTGCCTTCCACGATGTCTTCAAGGATACTGAGCATCTGTTTGGTCCCAAGCCGACACATGACACATTTACCACAGGATTCCTTCACCGTGAAATCGAGAAAAAAGCGGGCGGCATCCACCATACAGTTGTCTTCATCCATGACAATCATGCCGCCAGACCCCATCATGGCCCCCGCCTCCTTCAGGGAGTCAAAGTCAATGGGAGTGTCTAAAAACTGTTCAGGCAAACAACCCCCGGAAGGGCCTCCCGTCTGTACGCCCTTGAAACGCTTCCCATCCTTTACCCCTCCGCCGATATCGGTAATAACCGTATCAAGAGTCGTCCCCATGGGAACCTCAACGAGACCCACGTTTTTCACCTTGCCCGCCAGGGCAAAGACGGCGGTACCTTTACTTGTATCGGTCCCTATACCTGCAAAATACTCGCTCCCCTTATCAAGGATTACAGGGATCGAGGCAAAGGTCTTCACATTGTTCAGCTGGGTGGGCTTCTGCCAGAGCCCGGACTCTATGGATTGGGGCG
>Ga0307425_1002007_pt1 | contig 11800 bp, 9 predicted proteins | sample SalMarWE160330MG_FD_202152 | JGI IMG/M metagenome (GOLD analysis project Ga0307425, IMG submission 202152) | Salt marsh sediment microbial communities from the Plum Island Ecosystem LTER, Massachusetts, United States - WE1603-30 | ecosystem: Environmental > Aquatic > Marine > Intertidal zone >... | reverse complement strand
TATATAGATAATCTTAATGATGGCTTCTATGCAGCGTGGGAAAGCGGCAGAATCAATGCTGAAACTTATATTATTGCCGACGAAAAGTATTTTACCATTAAAGAACTGGTTAAAAAAATCGGGGAATCCATGGGGATAAGGATAAAATTTATTCATTTACCTTTCTTCCCTTTATATGCGGCAGCCTGCTTATGTGAATTTTTATGTATGCCTTTTAAAATCTCTCCTCCCCTGTTCAGAAGGCGGGTTGACTGGTTCAGGCAGAACAGGGCCTTTAAGATTGATAAAGCCAGGAAAGAACTGAATTATAACCCCCGGATAGGAATTGAAGAAGGACTAAAAAGAACAGCGGAGTGGTACAGAACCAATAATTATCTTTAACAATTCTCTTACCTAAGAACAAGAACAAGAATTATGTGCGGAATTTGCGGTTTTAACTGGAACGACGAAAAATTAATTCAAAGAATGGTGCAAAAAATCCATCACAGAGGTCCTGATGCCCAGGGCGTCCGGACCTTCCCCGGCCTTTCTATTGGCAATGCCCGCCTTAGCATTATCGACCTCTCGGTAAAGGGCAACCAGCCTATGTCCGACAAAAGAGGAAAATTGTGGATCGTTTATAACGGTGAGCTGTATAATTTTCCGGAAATAAAAAAAGAGCTCCTTGCAAAAGGTTACCGGTTCAAGAGCCATACCGATACGGAAGTGGTTCTAAAAAGTTATCAGGAATATGGACCCCGCTGCCTGCAAAAATTCAACGGTATGTTTGCTTTTGCTATCTGGGACGAAGAAAAAAAAGAGCTTTTCCTGGCCAGGGACAGGATCGGGATCAAGCCTCTTTATTATTATTTTAAAAATGGTTCTTTAGTCTTCGGTTCGGAAATAAAAAGTATTCTGGAAGCGGACTGTGTGAAAAAAGAAGTCAATCTGCAATCTATGTATTATTATCTAGGATACGAATTTGTTCCGGCTCCGAATACCATGTTTCAAAATATTTACAAACTCCGTCAGGGGCATTATGCCATATTTAAGAATGGCAAACTGCAGATACAAAAATACTGGGACCTAGAATTCAAGCCGGAGATTACAGATGAAGAAGAAGCGGCTGACAGAGTTTTTGACACTCTAGAAAAATCGGTACAAAGACGTCTGATCAGTGATGTTCCTCTGGGAGTATTTCTTTCCGGAGGACTCGATTCAAGTACCGTGGTGGGTTTCGTATCCAGATTATATTCCAAGAAAGTCCGTACCTTTACCATTGGTTATAAAGACAAGACTTTTTCGGAACTTCCCTATGCTAAAACAATCTCGGATTTTTTTAACACCGAACATAATGTACTGATGATTGACCCCGTTTCTCCGGAAGATATTGAAAGGAGCCTTTATCATCTGGACGAGCCCATGACCGATCTCTCCACCATCCCTTTTTATCTTATAAGCTGCAAAGCCAGAGAAAAAGTGACTGTGTGCCTGAGCGGAGAAGGCGGAGATGAAATGTTCCTGGGATACGACAGGTCCAAAGCAGCAAAAATTAACCGCTGCTACAATATTTTCCCCTCTTTTTTAAGAAAAAAACTCATGTCCCCTCTTATTTTAAAATTACCCGACCGTCCGCAAAAAAAGGGTGCTGTCAATATGCTCAAGCGATTTATAGAAGGGACTCTTTACCCTGACGAAGCAGGGGCCATGCGCTGGCAGTATTTCTTGAATCCGGAAATAGAAAAATATATTTTTAACCAATCCTCCAGAAGAAATATATCTTTTACTCCTTTTGACCCCATATATTATTTTTCCAGGACCTGCAATTCCCCGCATCCCGTAGATAAAGATATTTTTGTGGACATAAAACTTACAATGGCTGACAGTGTCTTGATGAAAGTTGATAAAATGAGCATGGCCACTTCTCTGGAAGTCAGGGTTCCCTTTCTGGATCATGAAGTTGCAGAACTCTGCGCCTCTATTCCGGCCAACTTAAAACTCAATAAATTAACCACCAAATATATTCTGAGAAAAGCCCTTAAAAAATATAAATTCTTGCCGGAAAATATTATTAACCGCGGTAAACAGGGTTATAGCCTGCCGGTTAAAAATTGGCTGAGAGAAGAGCTGAAAACCTATATGATAGACCTTTTTAAAAAATCTCCTATCATTAAACAGTATTTTGACAGTTCCTATTTATCCCTTCTTATAAAAGAACATCTGGAACTAAAACATAACCATAATCACATTCTATGGGCCCTGGTAAATTTAAGTTTGTGGTATAAGAAATTTTTTACTTAGTTTAACTTTATGCCAATATTTTTTATCATTAGATAAGCATTACGGCTCTATTTCAATTTCTATATCCTCATAGTTTATAAATCTGCCGCTATTGGTTATCCTGAACTTGATAATAGATTTTCCAAGGTCCGCCGGCCTTAAATTGACTATCAAATTGATTTCACTTTTACTGCTGATTACATAATTATCACTTACCCACATATATTTCCCCTGGCTTAATCCCGGTAGCTGATCTATATAACCACCCGGTCCAATGTCTACGAATTCTATAATATCGGAAAGTTCAAGTTCCATAGAATCTATTTTTACTTCATATTCGCTATCGTTTTTGATTATATATTCAATAGTAAATACCTCACCAAATTTTTGGTAATAACTATCGATATTATGACTGATTTTAATATCTTCTTTATACAGTTTAATCCCGGTTACCTTATATAATTTAAGATATTCCCTGTACCACCGGTTCCAGTAATATGTTTCTCCGATCTGTTCGGCTTCAAACAATCTGAGAAAATTATCATTTCCGAGAAAATAAACTGTTACCCCTTCTTTAAAATCCTTTTCCATATTATCCGTAGTATATTCATCGCTGGTATGACGGATTAATTGTATTTCTTTTTCCCCGTACTCGTATTTATTCATAAACATACTAATATTTTCGGAGGGTGACTGGATATAAATTTTGGAGTTTTCTTCCATATTATCAAAGGCCCCAATCCAGAACTTATATACGTCCTCCGGCTCTGAAAGATCCGCCTCATTATAATTTGCATAAATAAAAGAAACCGGCTGAAGGACAAAAAATAAAGATATAATAACTATCAAAAAAATTTTTAAAAACTTATCAATTTTTAAAATTTTTCCGGCACCCAATGCTTTATTGAAAAGAAAAATTGATATATTTAATATAGATAAAAAACCAAATGCAATATAAATCGTAATTATTAACATCGTATCCAGCATATAATTCGGGTTTGCATGACTTAAATATAATGGCGGGACAACAAGATTAAAAATTATAAACAGAATTGAACAGATGCCAAATTTTTTATTTTTTCTAATTAAAAAAACAAGACCTATTATTGCTATAATTATTAAAACAATACCATAACTTCTATAAAGAATATTCAGGTAACCCTTGAAAACCCCAAGAACCTCTATAATATTCCTATCGGTAAAATGACCTCCGTGTAATTTCCCTGTTACACTTCTGCCTGTAATATAGTAGAAAAATTTTTGAAGGCTGGTTACCTCCCCGTACCCCTGAAGAGATCTTATAGGAATATACAGATATGACAGAAGAGGTAAAATGAAAAATAATATACTGCCGAATATTGCTTTGACACTTTTAAAGATTCTGGGATTTACTATAACCACATACAGGAAAATAGCCGGTACCACAAAAAAAGCAATGGGGTGATTGGTCAGACTCAATCCCAGAGAGAAAAAGAAAAAGTACAGAAATTTTCTGGTTTTATTTTCATTATAAACAATAGCCGAGAAAATAACTAAAATTATAAAAAAACTGTTTAATGTATCAAACTCCAGTCTATTGGCAACATGCCAGAAAGCAAAAATAAAGGCAAAACAGAAAGAGCTTAAAAGACTTACCAGATTATTTTTTACAAGCCTGTTAATTGAAAGAAATAAAAATAATATGGTAAGTGCACCAAATATTACCGAAAATAGATTGAGTCTGTAAGCCAGATCACCTACCGGCAAATATGTAATAAGTTTCCCCAGCATTGAAAAAGTCGGATACCCGGTTGGTACAAATACCTGCATTGCCGGTATTTCAAGCGCATACCAGCCGGTATCACCGCCAATAAGTTTTCGTTCCATAGTAAGAAGGTAAATAATAAAAGGAATCAAAAAAGAAAAAACTGCAAATATAACTGTTTTCTTATTTAAAATTAAAACCTTCATTTTATTAAACATATCATTCTCCAAGATTTTCTTACTACTGTTTATACATGTAAAAATTTTGCTTAAAAACCTCTGTTTCTAAAGTATCCTTTTAAAATAATTGATTACTGTTGTTTTGTCCAACTTATAAAATAGGTTAATGGATAAGCAGAAATAATAATTTATAAGTTAAATACCACCACTCCAACAATTACCAATAGATTTCCCATAATTCTCAATTTACCTATATCTTCCTTAAGAACCTTCCAGGAAAACAACATAATAAAAAAGTAATTTAAGGCAGTGAAAGAATAAAAAATGGAGAAATCAATAACTCTCATTATAATTATGGAAAGTACAGGAACAAGTAAAAACAAAAATATACTTGCCAGCAGATGCTTATTTTTTAGATTATAAATCAAAGGCTTATTTAAGCTTACTCCGGTAGATCCAATTTTAAGATTTAGTTGTGCCAGAGCAACTAAGAACTGGACCAGAATAGCCAGTAAAATATAAAGAACATAAAACATTTATTAGATACTTTCTAACTTTTTGCTTGATATCATTATAATAAAAACCCCCGAAATTATTATTATGGTACCTATTATTTTTTGGGGCGTAATAGCTTCCTGAAATAAAACTTTCCCTAAAATCAAAGAAAAAAGGTAACTTACGCTTAAAATAGGATATATAAATGAAAGCTGAAATTTCCTATGCAAAACGAACCAGAAAAAAAACTTAACTATATATGCTGCTGCAAGAACCGCAATCCAAAAAATTAAATTCCTTAAGAAACTAAGGTTTATCCCTATATATTTACCTGCTATTATACTAAGCAAATTTGTACTGACAGTAAGAACGATTATCAGCCCGTAAAAACTCTTTTCTTTAATATTTTTAAATTGCATATTTCTTTGATATTCTATCGGGTCTATGTTGTTGATACATTTTATACTAAAATTATTTAAGTTTAAACAGTTTGAAAGGTAATAAATATTAAATCTTATTATTTTTTATGTTATAGTTTATAAACAAATATACTGCCGGAAAATTTAAAAGGATTAATTCAATATGGTAAAAAAATTATTGGTAATAATTCCTGCTTTTAATGAAGAAAAAAAAATAGGAGAAGTAATACGGAATATTCCCGGGAAAATAAAAGGGATATCTAAAATACATACTTTAGTCATAGATGACGGCAGTACTGATAATACCGCAAAGATTGCAAATGGCCTGGGTGCCGAAGTAATAAAGAATTATTTCAATATGGGAGTCGGGGCAGCATTTTCCATAGGTCTTCAATATACTCTTGATAATAATTATGATTTGATGGTCAATATTGATGGAGACGCCCAGTTTAATCCCAGAGATATCCCCAGGCTTATTGAACCTATTATGAATAACGGCGCTGATTTCGTAACAGCTTCCAGATTTATAAACAAGGATTATTTTCCCAAAATGCCTCTATCCAAGTTTTGGGGAAATAAATTGATGTCAATTTTAATCAGCAAATTAATCGGTAAAAAATTCTACGATGTATCCTGCGGATTCAGGGCATATTCGCAAAAGGCATTAATATCCTTAAATCTTCAGGGAAAGTTTACTTATACGCAGGAAACATTTATTGATCTATCGTCTAAAAGATTAAGGATTGTAGAGATTCCCACAAGAGTGGAATATTTTCCCTCAAGGACTTCCAAGGTTGCTCCCAACCTCTTTAAATATGGTTTAAATACCCTCAAGATCATTATCGGAACTTATCGTGATTACAGGCCTTTATACTTTTTTTCCAGTATCGCCGCACTCTTTCTTATACTTAGTATTTTTTTTGAATCAATTCTATTATGGACATACATCTCAAGGGGAACTTTTAGCCCAAATATCTGGTCGGGTTTCGTAGGCGGTGTTTTTTTATTTATTGCCATAAGTTTTTTTGTGGTCGGACTTTCAGCGGACATCAACAGCAGAATTAGAATCAACCAGGAAAATATTCTGTATCTGTTAAAAAGAAACTCTCAAAAAAAATAACCGTCACCTGGGCTTGGTACTTACAATCTCAGGAATATCTTTATTTATTCCTGCTCTTAACATAATCCTTTATTGCTTCTTTCCAGTTTCTCAGATCAGCCAATCCGATTTTTCTTAAATTAAAATTATCCAGAACCGAATATTTGGGCCTTCCGGCTCTGGCCCCAAATTCTTCAGTAGTAGTAGGCAGCACTCTGGTGGTCAATTTCATAAGCTTAAATATTTCACAGGTAAACTCATACCAGGAGCAGCTGCCGGTATTTGTCATATGATAAATACCGTATTTACCGGTCCGTATCAGTTCGAAGAGTTTTTCCGCAACATCTTTGCTGCTGGTGGGAGTCAGTACCTGGTCATTTACTACCTTTATGATTTTCTCTTTTTTCGCCAGCTTTATCATCATTTCCACAAAATTTCCGCTTTTCTTTCCCACGCAATCTGCAAGACCGTACAGACCGCTGAGCCTTACGATATAATATTTTTCAAGCATATATTGTATTACCTGCTCGCCTGCCAATTTTGATATGCCGTATAAGCTGATAGGCCTGGCACAATCGGTTTCCACATATGGCTCTTTTTTATTTCCATCAAATATATAGTCAGTACTGAAATGCATAAGGGGAATATTCATATCTCTGCATACTGCCGCAAGGTTTTTAACTCCCATCGTATTTACCATAAAAGCGGACGGTGCCTCGTCCTCGCATTGGTCCACATTATGGAAGGCGGCTGTATTTATAACCAGATCGGGATTATTTTTTCTTAACGCGCCGCTGCTTTCCTTATAATTGCAGACATTAATATCCTTAAGTCCAACCAGCCCTATTACCGCTATGCCTTTTAATTTAAAATAATTATTGATATCTGCCCCCAGCTGCCCGTCAACCCCAATTAAAGCTACCTTCATATAAAACTCCTTAAAAATATTTTCCTATCGAACCAAAAATCTCAAAATAAAATAAATGCCTATCTCCGCCACAACCAGTACCGCATATGAAATTGCCATACCAATAATCTTTCTTTTCCTGCCGGCTAAAACTGTTACCCTTAAAATCTCTATAATAACTGCCCCCAGTATAAAGAGATAAACAAAAGTAAAGTATTTATTTGAAAATAATTTACCAAGGAACTCCGAAAAAGGATGTTTTCTGTACCATGGTTTTTCCCCCAACTGGCCAAAGTACCCTTTTCCTATCCTGAATACGCTTTCTTCCGGATTTTCCAGAAATCCGCCTAAATTTATTCTGGACAGGTCGTAACCCCCATTCATTTTTAAATCAAACTCCAGGTAAGTATAATCCTGAATGGCAAAGCTGAATCCGTCCGAGTAATCGGTGTCATCCAGAGCAGCCGAAAACTCGATTTTATCTCCCTCTACTTTAATCGTATCACTTTCTTCCCACCCGTTCAGGTTATAAGCAGTTATTTTACCGTCGGTTAAAATTCTGCCTTCAAATTCCGATTCTTTCCTGTCTATGCTCCATTCTACATATATATTATTGTCTTCCTCCCATATATAATAACCATAACTGGCACCCGGAATATAAAAAACTCCCCTGCATCCTGAAAACAGGGTTAAAATTAAAACTGCCGTTAAAACCAATACAATAATTTTTAATCCGGGATTTACCATTTTCATGATTCTTTAATCTTCCCCGCCATTTAATTTGTTTGACAGCATTGTTTTATTATATTTGTAAATTAAATATACCATCCATAATGACACGCCGGCAAAAACGCTCCTGAAGATATTTACGAATCCTGCATCATCATAAAAAAGCCGGACAATAGAATTGGGACTGGGCAAATAAATAAAAAACCTGTAGTCAATAGGAGTAAAAATAAAATTTGTTACCAGAGGTCCCCAGTACAGGAGAAGTACCAGTACCAGAATAAATTGGAACCAGTGGTAATAAATCAGTGATTTCCTTCTTACAAATATAACTATCAGGAAAGGAACCGCCCATAATACATATTGTGGATGGAAAAAGCAAAGACTGATATAAGTCAGATATATAATTGCGCCGTAATTTAAAAGCAAATCAAAACTCTTGTTCTTAATGTGCAGGAAACTTAGGATTATGATTATATACACTGCTATAAAAATAAAAATACTGCCATGAGACCCGGTCACAAGTTCCAGTTCCGGTTTTAGCAAATAATTGAAGAACTGGGTATTCAGCAGTGAAAAGATTACACTTCTTCCAAAGTAGAAATAAGAGAATAGCTCCACTGACAACAATCCGGAAATTCCTGTCAGAGACAGGACAATATAATCTTTCCTGCTGCGTGCCAGATAAAATACAAACAGGGGAAGAATCATTATGGGAAAGAATCTGATTGCTATACCGACTGCAAGTATTATAATGGCCCAGTATTTTCTATTCTTTTTAGCCAGCAGCAGTGCAACAAGTGTTACAAATACCCCGATAATATCATGCCTGGCAAAAACATAGAGTACAAAAATTACTATGGGATTAAATATCCAGAATTTAAAGGCCCTGAGTCTATTTTCCGGTTCATCATCGAAGGAAAGCCGCAGTATCAAAAACATGCAGGCTATATCGAATAAAAGATACAGTATCTTAAACAGGGCCACTGCGGTAAATACATTATAACTGCTGTTGAAACTGATCCAGGATACCCAGGTGTCCTTCTCCAGCAAAATAGAAGAAAATTCGCTTATGGCCGGTACTATTGATTTTATTACAAATAAATAAGCGGAGTGTATGTAATTTGTCAGTATCTGGTAGAAATCTGACCCGAAATTACCGGCAAAAACCGTTTCAGCGGCTCTCTGATATATTGAAAGCAGATCTCTCATATACAGGAACGGAAGAAATACTAACCTGACCAGGATTCCTATTAAAAAGTACTTGTAAAACCGCCTGGAAAGGTTTTTGTTCTCAAAAATTTCTCTGGTCAGCAGCGCCCTGCCCAGATTATCAAAAAAGAGTCTTGCTTTCATCTTATAAAATAAAAATTATATTAAGTAAATAATTTTAATTTAAATTTAATCTAAATTTAATTAATGTAATCCTTTTTTAATCCTATAAAAAGGAAGACTTATTATTGCTATGGATATTATCCCCAGAGCCACCGTAAATAATAATATTATAGTATGAAAACTAAATCCTGATACTATTGCAGTATTTCTGCTGAACCCCAGCATAATCAATGCAAGCGCAAAAGTACCTTCATAGGTCCCATAACCTGCCAGGGCATGGGTAGGCAGTACTGCCGATATCTCTGCGGCCGCTGTAGCCAGTAAAATAACCCAGTAGCTGAGATTATCAAAATTATATCCCATAGGCTTCATAATTGCATAGATTATTAAATAATAGGAGGAAAACTTTAATATTCTGATAGCTATTGATGTAAGATAGACCTTCCAGTATATTCCCCGCTTACGGATTATTTTTATATTTTCATTAATATCTATCAGCTTATTGTAAATCTTATATATAATCTTCTTCTCCGATACCCTGAGTCTTTTAAGTATCTTTTCAAATATAAAAAGAAAAAAACTTATTACTTTCGATAAATAAAAAAGTATCAACAGGGATATTACCAGAAGAACAGCTGCTATAATAATTACTGAAACCGATGATATGGAATAAGTATTTATGCCCACTATTATTATAGAGATTATAATCAGGGAAAACACAATTACCAGGTCAAAGACCAGTGCAACCATAAGGGTAGAGACCCCGATTTCTAAGGGAAAGCCGAATCTTCTGGTCAGAACATAAACATAGGATAATTCTCCGGTCCGGGCCGGAAGAATCATATTAAAGGCATTTCTGATCTGGGCCACCAGGAACATGTCCCCCATGCCGACTCTATCGGAACCGATCAGGATATTTTTCCTATATGCCCTGAAGTAATTGCTGGATAACATCACCATCAGTCCGATTATTAAAAAAGGCTTATATATATTAATGAATGCGTTTTTAATATCCCCTATATTAATCTTATCCAGAAGGTACCAGACAAGAAAGATTCCAAAACATGTAACTATTACTATATTTATTATTCTCAGGATTAAACTTTTATAGCCGGTTCTTTTATTATTTTTTTTGGTATTAATTTTCTATCCTTTACTGCTCGCTGTGTGTTTTCTTTCTCTGCTTAAGGTAATTAGAAGAATATCCTAGAGCTTTCCTGAATCCTCCATGGCTTAAGTGGTAAAAAAATCTTTTTAACAGATAGCCTGCCGGCCTGATGTTTTTTTTATATTCATATGTGCCCATCGCCTCTCCGGTATCATCTTCCCTGACGGCACTCTTTTCGGCACTGGTCACCGGATCTTTACAAAAGCTGATGATGGGCTCGCATACCTTTTCCCAGCTAAAATCCCCGATTACCTGCTCAATATTGCTGACACATCGGTTGTAAAATATCTTATCATCTGAAAGTCTTGTTATAGCCTTTACAATATCATCTGCATTTCCTTCCCTGACAGCAAGCCCCAGTCCTTTTCTCTCAACCATATCACTCAGGCTGTCGCCCACGGTTGATATTATGGGAAGCCTGCTCCACAGGTAATCCAGCACCCTGGTTCTGAATGAAAACCTGGTTTCTATATGCTTGGGATGGATGATTATCCCGGCATCTGATTCCATTAAATAATTCTGCCTATCCTCGTATTCAACCCATCCAAAATTAAAAAATACATTCTTTTCATATACACCCAGCTTTTTAGCCAGGCTTACGGTTTCATTTGCTAATTTAAGTTCCCTTACTTCCGGGTTGGGATGCTTTACTCCCATGAAGAACAGCTTTATGTCTTTTCTAAGCTTATATATTTCAGCCATAGCCTTTACGAGGGTCAGGGGATCGAACCAGTTATATATTCCTCCGCCCCATATAACCACGAAATCATCCTTTTCAATACCCTTGACTATACCCTTTAATACTCCCCTTGTATGCATGGGTTCATTTGAGGGAAGGCCAAACGGCACCACACTTATCATCCGTTTTAAAGTAGGGTCCTGGTTGTAAGAATAAGGATTGACCCTGTTCAACGCCGCCAGCATTCCCAGCCAGAAATCCCTCTGTCTTTCGGAAGCACATATGAAAAAATCACCGTAATAGAATTGTTCATTAAAATAATAGTGAATTGATTTATAGACTTCCAGCTTTTCCTTTATTGTTCTCCCGCTGTATTCGGCAAGGATTGCCAGGTTATAGGGATCATAGATATCGATTATCAGATATTTATTGGATTGCTTAATAATATTATAATATTTGGTAAAGGTCATTCCATTGCAAAGAATAATATCGGAACTCCTTATTATTTCTTTTAAATCCACATCATCCCTGAACTGCATTATTTTAAAACTCTGCTCCGGGAACCCTGCTTTATTGGGGATGGCCAGGGTTACATTCATATATTCAGAAAGTACTTTGGCAAAGTTCCAGACCCTTATGGCGGGCCCTGCCATTTCTCTGGATACCACCTCGTTTGAAATAATAAGCAGATTTCTCTCTATTTCCTTTTCAAAAATTTCATAGATTCCCAGGGATTTCAGCATATTCATCTGATTTTTCTGATAATCAGGATCAGGCGAAACAGCCAGAA
>Ga0307425_1002006_pt1 | contig 11801 bp, 8 predicted proteins | sample SalMarWE160330MG_FD_202152 | JGI IMG/M metagenome (GOLD analysis project Ga0307425, IMG submission 202152) | Salt marsh sediment microbial communities from the Plum Island Ecosystem LTER, Massachusetts, United States - WE1603-30 | ecosystem: Environmental > Aquatic > Marine > Intertidal zone >... | reverse complement strand
TATACAAGGAAATTGTTGGAGCCACTCCCCATTATGCCCCCTTACCGCCATATGCAGCATTAATTAAACAATTATCAAATTTTGATGAATACATCAAAGATATTAAGGAACAAGCTCCAGCTCAGTTAAATGAATCCTTTTCACAACTAGAAGCAAAGAGTAAAGGTATCAATGAACTAAATGAGTACACAGAGTTTATTAGAAAATTGAAGGATAGAATTGAAAGTCAAATGGAGATTCAGAAAGTTGAAGTTGATAAAGCAATTAAAGTTATCGGGGAAATAAGAAACATTAATAACGTAATTTCTAACCTTGAAAATGATACGAAGGTAATTATAGAAGAGCAAATCAAAGATATCGAAGAACAATTTGAAGAAATGAAGAACTTAATTAGTAACAATCTACAAGAACTCCACTTAGGAGTCATCAGTAAGACTGTTAATCAGATAATTGATAATGTATTAAATGCGCGAATGCAAATAATAGTAGATGGATTTAATACTAAACTTATCTCAAAAATTAGGAATATCATGAAAGACATCTCTGAAAATATTAATGCAATTACCGACTCCTCGTTGAAAACAGGAGAGACTTTAGAAGAAACTTTTTCAAATGTTACTGAATTGTTCACCAAAAATGTTACATATGCTGAAGAAAAGGTAAAAGGGATTTCGGATCAGATTTTAGGCTCTTTTGAAGATTTGAAAAATACTTTTACTACTCGGGTCGTAAACACGCTAAGTGAAGAATTATTAAAGATTCTTAATCGATTAGAAATAAGCCAAATAACTACTAGAGAATTTTGGGAACAAGCAAAAAAGAAGAGCGTGATGTCCATGAGAGATATCTGGTTTATTCGATCTGTTGAAGGGGCAAGAGCTCACATCAATGAAGAAATATCTAAAACAAAGATGAGATTATTAATCGTAGCACCAAATATTACTGAAATTAATACATCACTCCTCCAATCACTCCCAAAACACGTCAATATCCGAATTGCTACATATATCAATCCGGATATCCCTGAACACAATGACGTGCTCCAAAATTTAGAAGGAATGCAAAACGTCTCCTATAGAAATCGCGAACAACAAGATTTATGGGGGATTAATAGGGACTATGAAGAAGTTATTCTATGCATATTATCTAAAATAGATATAGGAAAAGAAGAAGGAATAGAAATAGGGGGGATCGGCAGTATAGTCCAACAACACATTAAAATATTCGTACCAGTTCTTGAGGAGGCGTGGATAGGATCCCAAAAGACAGTAATGCCTGCAATGAGAACATCTTTTACGCAGAAATCAGTTCAACCTTCAGGTAGCTCAATTATTGGTGAATTGGATAGAAGTAAGGTGTTTACTGAGAATATTCATAGCCATTCCTTGCCAAGTTCACCTTCAATCCCGAGTAAAAATTTACAAGCTGAAGTAAATATTCCAAGTATCGATAAGGTTCGGTTAACACCTATAAATTTAGATCGAAGTTCAAGCACGCAAGCTAAATCAACTCAAACAGAAAATATTGACGCAGGAGGTTTATCAATCGGAGAACAATTAGATTTTTTGATAGCAAGCCTTCAAAAAAAAACGGGTCCTCAATTAGCTGAGACTTTAGAAAACATAAAAAATAAGATTGAATCAGAATTTGGATACGTTAGCATCTTAAGTCCTATAGTAAATACGATTGCTGATCTGAATCAAATTCCGGGGTTAATCTCCTTAGCAGATGAGCAAGGTTTTGCAAATAGAATAAAATTCTGGAAGAAAAAACTTAATCTATAATTAGTATCTTTTATCTTCTTACATTTCATCTATTAAAATCCCATCTTATTACTTATTATAATAATGTATTTAGAGAGAAAATTGTGTGAATCAATTTTTTTTAAATCAAGCATCAGCATGAAACTAAAAAATCTTATAAAGCTTTTTATATAAGGATTAATTATGGCTATTAGTTTTCATTTTCGGGATCCAGGCATTTCTGAGATCCTTACCTTAATATCTTTCATCAGCTTGTTAATTGGGAGTTTACTATTAAAAAAGGAAAACAAGCATAAAGCAACGTATTTATTCCTTATGGGAAGTTCACTCGAAGTGTTATGGCAAGTTATTAACTTTTTTATTCCCGGAATAATCCTACCAATGATACCAAGTCCTGAAGATATAGAATTTCTAGGAACTTATGCCTTGATCTTCACGGGTATAATTCCAGGAACAGTGTTAATTTTAAGCGTTGGAATTCTACCGTTACTATTTGCCCTGAAAAATAAAGAATCAGATTACATTCACTCTTTAGAAATTGGGGCAATAATTCTAATAATTTCTGTTTTAATTGGAATGATTCTAGGTAATTCATTGTTAAACATAATTTCAATGATACTTTTAGCACTTTCGATGTTTTATTTTTCTCTGTATGGGTATTATCTAAAGAATTGGGCATTAATTATATTTAGTGTCTTATTCTTCATATCCAGGGGTCTTTATCTATTAAATTTTTAAGTCTTTTGTAATAAAAAGTAAATAAAAAATAATTTACTAATAAATCCCAAATTCCCAATTAATTATGTATAAAGGTTACAAGTATGTTCTAAAGAGGTATAATAAAGAGCAAATCATTAAGGATGTGTAAAAATTTCTAAAAAAGGAATGAATTTTGATTCGGATAAGTGTGGCTAACTTTTTAGAATAAAATTCGACCATTTCTTATATTTTATTCCTTCCAAATCATAATTATTTGTTTAGATTTTTAAGTACATCAAATATTTCTTCAATTTTGGGGATATCGTCCATTGAATCGCTATAATGTGCATATCTTATTATTGATTGCTTATCTATTATTAGAAGTGCTGGCATTCTACCAAATTTTAAAGGTTTTATTTCTTGGTTTAACATTTTATTGACTTTCTTTTTATCATCATAATATACCGGGTAATCTTTTGCATATTCGGATTCAAATTTTTTTGCATTTTCAAGGTTATCGGGTAAGATTGCATATAATTCTGTATCTAATTCTTTAAATTTTGTTAAGTTATTTCGCAAGCTTTTTGAATGTGCCTTGGCATAAGGTCAACTTTTGCTTCTAAATAACACTATCACTACGTTTTTTTTCCCTTTAAATTGAAGTATATTTGTTGTTTCATTTCTAGAATTTGGTAGACTAAACTCGCTGATTTCAGTACCAACTAGATTAAATTTATCTTTCAATTTGATTTCACTTATTTTTAATGATTTATGAGGATATCTTGTGAAAAGCTTAAAAAATTAATTCTTCTAAATTAAAAACCAGAAATTTTTCTATTCCTGCAATTGTTGGTTTAAATCTATTCCTTTCATCTTACGCTTAATTAGATAAAAATTGAAAAAAAAATACTAAATTCGGTATGTCTCTGCAATTTATATACTAAAAAAAATATATTTTATTTATCCTCAAGATAAAAAGAAGAACGATTTTTGAATTAGATTAATTGATTGGTGTGAGTTATGGCAATTAGATTTGAAATTTCAGAAATTCTAAACCAGTTTGATTTAACTGAACGAGATAAGAAAAATCTTTCTCAGTTATTTGAATTTACCAAGTATTTGTATGACAATGAAGAAAATCTAACAAAAACGATGAATTTAGTTAAAAAAGCGCGGGATCAGATAACAGAAAGGATTCAAGAGATGTTTGAAAGTGAGGATACTAGTGAATTCTGATATTTTATTAATTCTAAGGAGAGAAAACAATCCATGATAGAATCTATTCGATTGAAGAGTTTTAGAAAGCATAAAGATATGAGTTTAGAATTTGATGAAAAATTTAATCTCATTCATGGTAGAAACAATGCAGGTAAAACTACAGTCTTTTTTGCCATTGAATATTGCTTATTTGGAGGCGTAGTAGGATTCAAAAAAATCTCACAATTGACTTCTTTTAAAAGTAAAAAAGTTGGTGTGGAATTAATTTTCAGAAGTAGAAACGGGGATCGATTTAAATTACAGCGAATGCATAAACTCGTAGGAAAAACTTTAGCAGCAAAAGGCTTTTTTACTTTAAAAAAACTTGTTGATGATGGGGAAAGTTATATATTGGCCTCAGATTTTGGAGATCGAGAAGAAGACTTATCTTTGAAAATTAACGAGTTGACGGGAATTTCTAAGAGATTTTTTGAAACAGGAATCCATTTTCATCAGGGATCAATCTCAGAGATTTTAAATGGTTCAAATAAGTTAGATATTGTATTTGGAATTACGGCAGCTACTACGCTTTCAGATATCTTCAAATCAAGTGCTCTAGAATATGAAAAAGAAGTTGTAAATATTGATAAGATTAAAATTCAAATGGATCAATCTTTAAAAGAAAAAACAGAACGTACTGAAAAGGCTAAAGATCAAACCAAGAAGATTGAAAATTTAAAAGAAAACATTATTATAAAAGAAGAGCAAATAAAAAGCCTTCAAATTATGGACCAAATTTCGGCAGATCTTTCAAATGCCATAGTGGATTATGAAAATTCAAAAAAAAACATTGATGAGATTAAAGTTAAGGATCTGCTCATCCAAAAAGAATTTCAAGATTTAAAAACAAAATATGGGATGAAAACTAAATTAGACGATAAGCTAAAGGAATGTCAAAAAAATGTGGAAAAGACTAAAATAGGGTTAAAAGATGTTGAAGGCAAAATAGAGAGTTCTCAAAATTCCATCAGGACTTCTGAAAGGGAACGAAACGAAATCGAGAATAAACTAAAAAATATTGATATCTTTACCGAGGAATTAAACTCATTAACTCAAGATGTTGGTGGAAAAAAAGAGCTAATTAATAAATTAAGTTCGGATTCATCTAAAATAAAGGAAATCATTCAAAAAATTTCTCAACTTGAGCAAGAATTAGAAAAACTTCAGGATGTATTAAGGGATTCAGAGCGTGAAAAAGGAGATATAGATGGAATGTTAAATCGAAGGAAAACTACAGAAGATAAACCTATGTGTGAATACTGTGGCGCCCCGATTGATTCTTCAAAAATTCAAGAAGAAATCAAGAAACTACAAGCTAATTTGAAAGATTTAGAGAAAAAAATTACGAATACTGAAACAAAATCAGATGACACTAAAGAAGAATTAATTAAATTACGAGAGAACGAAAAACAATTAAATGATAAAGTTCATTCACTTGAAACTACCATTCAACAGATTGAAACATTGGAAGAAAAACGGGATAAGATTTCTAAAGTAGACTTGGAGAAAAACCTCACCGCAATTACTCAAAACCTTAAACAGCAAGAAAAGTCAATCGAAGAGTATAAGAAACAATTAAATGCAACTCGTTCAAAAGAAGCTGAATTACGTACAGAATTAACTTTATTGGAATCCCAACTTAATCAATTTGATGAGTTGGGACAAAAAATTAATGAAACGAAGAGTGAGCTAGAAAATCAAGAAAAAAGTTTGCAGAAAACGATTGATGGTCTAATTTCGTTAACTAATGATAGTGAACAGAATTTAACAAGTTTAGTCGAAGAGCTCAACGTTAAAGATAGTGAATTCGCAAATGTAATTCTCGAAGTCGTGGGAAAATTAAAGATCATTAAAAAGAGTTTTACTCCTGATTTAATTACAACAATTAGAGATGAGCTTAAGGAATTAATATTAACTAAAAACTCCGAAGTTAACACGACTCTTAACATGTTAAGGGAACAATTACGAGAATATGAAGGATATGCAAAAGATTTTCAAGATCAAATTATAAAATTAGATAAAGAAATTGCTCAATTTGAAAATAAAATCAATTGTTTAAAAAAAAAGGAAGCTCTGGCTAAAAAATATCGCTCATTCCAGAATGCTTTTAATGAGGTGCAAATTATAATTCGTCAAAATGCATCAAAAATATTGGAACAAAAAATCCTCTCAATCCATAAAAATTTGTCTGCTGATGATGAATTTAAAAAAGTGAACATTGATAGCGATAATTATAGTTTATCTGTTGTGCCAAAAGGAATTGAATCTGATGAATTTTATCCTGCAATGGTTTATCAAGGAGGAGGACATAAACTTATTTTGGGACTTTCCTATAAAATTGCACTTGGTGATTTGATCGGGGCTCCTCCCTTCCTCTTAATCGACGAGCCAACAGAATTCATGGACTCTAATAATCGTATCACTTTGTTATCTAATTTAAGTACTATTTCTGATAAATCTCAGATATTATTAATAACTCATCAAGATGTTGATAAAATTCAAGCTAAAAGAAAAATTGAAATTATAAAAAAGTAATTTAAAATGAATGATCATGAGCGAAGTTAATCCAATAATTGATCCTATCAAAAAGGAGTTCCAACAGGTCTTTCTTGGTAATAAAGACATCATTAACCAAGTATTCCAAAATGCAAATGATATCGTAGGTAAATGTCTAAACCTTGAGGATTTTAAGAGGAAATTTTCCCTCAGTTTACTCAAAGAAATTACCATAATGTTGAAAAATGAAGAAATTAGCCATAAGGATTTTTTTTTAGATAAAATGAGAGAAAATATTCTTTGGCAGCCTTTATTAAAAATAATCCTTGCTAAACGCATTGAGGAATTAAAAAAATGTAAAGTTCTCCAAAAAGGGAGAAAATACAATATTTCAGGTTTAAAAGAAACCTATCTAGGAAAAATAATTGTAGATAAGCTCGGATTTACACGGCGTTCTACGATTTCTGATTTAGAATATGATAAACTAATTAATATTATAAAAAAGTTAAATTATGAAATCCCCGTTATTGTTCAGCCAACGGAGACAGAAAAGTTTTTTGAAAATTAATTTTAAATGAACAAACTAATAAAAAAGGAAATTATTATGAGCAAACAAATTGAAAGTTCAAAAGAATTCTCAAAATTGATGGAATCGAAAAAAATTGTGGATATAAAGGAGGATATAAACTTAGTTTTAGAAGGACAATACAAGATGGCCTATGACGCCATGACGGACGCGTATAATGCGGGTCTGTTTGTTGGTTTAGTCGGTCCCGTAGGATGTGGTAAGACTGCAATTTGCCGAAAATTTGCATACGATATGAAGAGAGAGTTTTATTGGGTTACTTTTTCTGATCTTATAAGACCTTCCACTTTAATCGGTTCTTTTGATCCAACATTAGTATTTAAGTACGGTTTTAGTCCAGACTCTTATATTCCTGGTCCTTTTACGCTTAGTGCTTTGAAAGGTGGTGTATTTTTAGCGAACGAGTTAAATAGAGGCGATGAATATGTTTTAAATAGCATGCTTGATGCGATGGAAGAAAAAAGATTGTATATTCCTCAACTTAAAACCTGGTTAAGTGTAGATAAAGAATTTTATGTAATTGCAGCAATGAATCCTTCCGAATTGAAGGGAACTCGCAAGCTACCATCTGCAATAAAAGACCGTATAAAAGTATGGATACATCTAGATTACCCACCTCGTTCATTAGAACAAAAAATTATGCTAGCAAACTGTCCTGAATATAAACTCTCTGCTTTAACTCAAGAAAAGATTATTGAGTTAATGATTCAATGTCGAGCTGATCCCGATGTAGATAAACCCCCCAGTCTAAGAACAAGTATTGGTTTAGCTCGATTCGTCTCAGAACGTGCTAATAGATTGAAAGTTGAAGTAGATAATAAATTGATCGCGGAAAGTGCTAAACTAATACTTCCTGATTCAATCGAACTTCGACCGGGGAAAGAAATAAAAGATTTTCTGAAGAAATTATTGACAAAAGTAGTTGGAGTCGCATAAAAGTATGAAAGGTAGATTATGTCACACCAAATAGATGAAATTGGAGATTTTGATGGAAATTGCGTATTGGAATGGAACCCAATTACGTTTACAATTGAATTTATTTATCGTATGAGAAAAACACAAAAAAGATTATTAAATATTCCAAGTACGCGACAAGCGGTTGCAATTCCTAAACTTCTCACTGCTATGTATTATCGTAAAAACAATTTAATTCATGAAGATTTCATTACAGCAGCAGTTATCACCACTCCAATTGAAGACCAAAGTATTGCGAGAGAAATTGCTAATGAAATTCTTTTCCCAAAACAACCAAAGAAAAAGGGGAGCCCGATAAAAGCTAGTTCAGATTTAAGTGCTAATGAAATGTTAAGTGATGCTAAAGACAAAGATTTTATGGATGACTTACTATCTGAATTTGTCGATGCGGGAATAAGCTTAGATAATTTAGAAGCAGACGACCTTATGGATCAAACACTAAAGGATTTTGCAGATTTAATGGAATTTATTGATGAAATTTACGAAAAAGCGGCAGCAGGCATGGATCCTTATCAGAGTCTTGTGGATATTTTGGAACGGAGAAATGGATATTACGATATCATGAGTAAGAGTATTAATACTTTAGAGATGCTCAAAAATTTAGTACACCAAACAATTATAATGGAAATGGATGTGCTCTCTTCTCAAGATATAGTTTCCTCGATTAAGCTAAATTGGGGCCAAGACATTTTGGATCAAACGAAAACTCCTTGGATTAAAACTACGGCACAATTTTGCATGAAACATCCAGATTTCAATAAAACTTTATCGCAAATAATGCAGCATGAAGATGTTGGTACCGTTGCTAAAACTTCACGATATTTAAAAGAAGCTGGTATAGATAAAAAGATTGCAGAAGACTTAGCAAAACAACTAATAAAACGAGCTGAAGTGCTTATGGATATAATGGAAATATCACGTGTCTTAGGATATATCCCTCAGTTCGATCAAAATTCTGTATTTTCAAATAGCTTGAAAAGCGACATAGGAACTCCATTTAATATATCGCGATCTTTAGACAATCAATTTGGCTCTTCACTTACAAAAGGTTTGTTTGATATGTGGGCTCAACAAAATCCTAAACCTAATCTTTCAGATGTCTATCAAGCACAAACCGATATCTCCGAATGGAGCAAAATGTTTAGTGATTCTGTTCATCGCCAATTAAATGATATTTCTAAAAATCACAATAGTCCTGCTTATGGAATGAATACCTTAGCAGAGAATTTAATGCAAATGTCTAAACAGGCCTATTTTGAATCAAGTAAAGCGAGCTTTCAGCTAAATGCAGGGGTTGCGGGATTGAAAGCGTTAGAAACATCACAAACAGCAGAGGATTTTGAAAATATTCTTCGTTCTCAAGTTCAATTTGATATCCCATTGGATACCGATACTATTCTAAAAATAGGAAAACAGAAAGGAGTTCCAGAACAAACTATTTTAGAAATCCTGGGAGGCAATTATGAACTTCTAAAATTAATGTTTACGAAGAGTGTAGGAAATTTTAATCGTTTAAATAGTATAATCAATCATCTGAAATCTCTTAATCAAACACAAATGCAAGAATTAATGCAACTTGCGCTGAATAATGGGAATTTTCAAGCTTTAGGTTCTTTAGGGCATCATAATATGGGAAATGCGTTTAAGGCTGCAGGAGATATCGGTGGTGGAAAGGCTCAACAGCAATTAGCAGAGTCTCTTTCTGCTGGACCCGGTGATAATCTTCTACTTCAGTGGTTTTTGCATCGGCATAACATACCAGGAAATGTAAAAAATTTTGTAAGGAATCTCGTAAGAAGCGCTCTGATTAAAATTGCCCTTAACATGATTTCTAACCAAAGAGGGAGTGGCGAAAAAGGATTAACTCCAACAAATAAGCTTAGAATCTTTATTGAAGGGGATGATATGGATCTTATAGATGTTGATGCTTCAATTGAAAATATAGTGATGCAGGGAAAATCCTTAGATCTGATTACATCAGATGATCTATTAGTGCATGAAATTGAAAAAGGAAGAGTTTCGATCTGTTTTCTTCTAGACATTTCAGGATCAATGAGTGGAATGAAGTTAGCAGCTTGTTCAATAGCAGTAATGGTATTAATCGGAAGTTTACTAGCCGAAGAGGTTGCAATCTGTTTCTTTGAATCAAATACGCATGTAGTTAAAGAATTTGGTGATGAAAAAGATTTAGAAGATGTGGCTGATGAGTTATTGGATTTAAAAGCAACCGGTGGTACAAGAGTTCAAGCAGCATTGAAATGGGGCGCTGATCAATTGGAAAAAACTAACGTCGAAATGAAATTATGCTTTCTTTTGACAGATTGTATGTTTTTTGAAAAAGAAGTCCCAATCAAAAAAGAATTGGAAGCTTATGTTAACCAAAAGGTAAAATTCATCTTAGGTGTTAACACTAGATCTTATACTAAAAAATATGCTGATTGGATTTTAGAAATGACAAAAGGGGAAATAGTCTATATTTTAAATATACCTGATATTCCAAAAATTCTTACAGAAACATTAGAAAAAATCGGTTAATCTAATATCAATAATTGGATTATTTCTTTTCTACAAGTTTTCATTCCCCTTTCAGATAATCTTGAAAAAATCATGTGGATTTAACCATTTTTTATTTTTTCTATAATTACATCTTCAATCAAAGTTGAATTTTCATAATCTCTTTCCACGAAGGTAAAATGAGTACATTTAATATCCTTTAGATCTTGTAATGGGAGGTATGTTTCATAGATCTCTTTCAAATTTTTCCTATATAAAGAGGTGATGGGATTTAATTAAAAATTCACAAACTTATTTTTCTTGTTTTAAAACATTCTTTTTATTTTTTGCTTTAATTTTATAATGGGTTTGAGAGATTAATTGATAATTATAAGACCGAACGTTTAAAGCACTTAATCAACATTTAATTTAACTATATTAATGTGAGTAAAATGGTTGAAAATATTAAACGTAAGCATATTGGTACCATTCCTTATATAGCTTTGATTTTTAGTATTATAGGAATTGGTATTGGAACAGTAGCAATCATTCTACCAGCTAATGTTCCACCACAAGAGGAAAATATTATTACTGGAATGTGGTCTTCGGTTGGGTATGATACCTTCCGTGTCCCCGATTCAAGTATAGAATATATCCCTAATCTACTAATAAATTTTACAATATCAGAGGGAGAGAATGCTTACTTTGTGTTTAATGGATTGATAGAATTTGAGACTCCTGGATTAGTTCAATTTGCTTTCTGGGTTGATGGTCAGTCATACCCGCAAAGTTTTACGAACACTGAGGTTCCAAATCTTGGGGGTGCAAATTTTACGGCATCGGTTTCGTTCTTTTATACGCTTTATGATTTCACAAGTGGAAATCATAATGTTACTGCCAGCGTGTATAGTAGTTCAACTGCTTCGACATTGTGGTTTAGTAGACTTTTAATTCAGACGTTTGTCTAATTTTTTTTTAATTTTAATCTTTTCCGTTAAGAAAAAAATAATTGATCATAAAGGCAGAACAGAAATATATTTCTATAGAGAAAAAAATGCTATACCTGAAATAGTTTGTTTATTTGTTCTGCGATTATTTTACCTTGAGCAACTGCATCCACAACGCTTTTAGATCCAGAAACACAGTCCCCTCCAGCTAAAACTTCGGGAATTGAAGTAAAGAATTTTTCATCAACAAGGATGGTTTTACGTTCCGTGAGCTTTAAATTTTCTTGGAATAAACCATCTAGATCAGGTTCCTGACCTATCGCTTCCATTACAAAGTTAGCGTTTACTTTAAAGTAAGCATCATCAATTGGGATGGGCATGGGTCGACCGCTTGAATCAACTTCCCCTAATTCCATCTTTTGACATACTGCTCCAATACTTATATCATCATTACAGACAAATTCGGTTGGTATCGTTAAAAATTCGATCTTAACACCCTCTTCTTCTGATTCTATAATTTCAGCTTTGCCCGCGGGCATCTGTTCTTTTTCTCTCCGATATAAAATAGACGCTTCTGCACCCATT
>Ga0307425_1002003_pt1 | contig 11804 bp, 7 predicted proteins | sample SalMarWE160330MG_FD_202152 | JGI IMG/M metagenome (GOLD analysis project Ga0307425, IMG submission 202152) | Salt marsh sediment microbial communities from the Plum Island Ecosystem LTER, Massachusetts, United States - WE1603-30 | ecosystem: Environmental > Aquatic > Marine > Intertidal zone >... | reverse complement strand
GGCCATCGAAAAACTGAACGGAGAATTGTCCCCCCTCGATAAAGGCCTCGATCAGGGCACCCAAGCGCCGCACATTGGGCATGCGTTCGAATAGCGCATCAAAGTGGCTGCGAGCCTCTTCTGGGCTGCTACACAGCCGAACGCCGCTGCTTCCGGTCGACATTCGGGGTTTCACGATCGCGCGCCCACCCAGGGCACGGGCCGCCTCTTCGGCGTCACTGGCCGATTCCGCAAGCTTGAACGGAACGTTGTTCAGTCCAGCCTCAGCCAGCGCTTCGCGCGTGGTAAACTTGTCATGACAAACGGCGATGACTTCTGGATCGATGCCTTGCCGCCCAATCGCCGCGGACATACGCGCCGCAAGTCCAACATACCTGTCGCGCACCGACCACACGCCACGCACATGATCGCGTCCCAGGCGATCTATCATGTCTAAGACCACCTCATCGCTCATCGCGATGAGCCTTGCGCTTTCGAAGTCTTTCAAAAGCCGGCGTGACTCTGGTTCGGCATGGAGCAGAATCGGGCGCAAACCGAGATCGCGAGCGCGTTGAAAAAATAGGGCCCCGGTGCCGAACGGATCGGACTCCAACAACAAGAAAATGTCGCTACTCGACATACGAGCGGCACTCACTGGCTAAAATTTTCGCATAGCCCGCTTTGGGTTCCATATGCCGGTCGGAGACCTGATCGACAGACACGCGGCAGGGACCGTCCAGTGGACACTCCCGAACGCCCACGCCGCGCTGTAGCGTCCCCGTATCGCACATGCTTTCCCTCATCGGCAGCGGCACAATCTGGCGCAGGAACGCGCTTCATGCGATACCTATACATGATGTCTGGGCGACGCATGCAAAAACTCCGAGCCGATTGGCCCAACTCGATGGCACTAAGTCACCGGGATGGAAGCGCTTTTACCGGCCAAATTTGGCAGAGACGGGGACGCCATTGAGATGCTCCAATTACTCAGGGGCAAGGTCTACCAAGCTGCCGGTACCCTTCGATCATATATGAGCCGCCGGCGGGCAAGCGCATGCCGACGGCGGAGTCGTGCGACCTTCATCGCGATCACTGGAAGTAGCCTGAAGACATCAACAACAGGATTGCTGTCTCATATTCTATCCGGCGTCGCGCGTGTCCGGGTTCAGATGCATAACAATACGTTCCACGCCTCTGTCAGGACTCTCACAAGGGTCGGGCCAGATGACGAGTATGTCGTCTGTGAGATCGCGGCCGGAGGTCCCGGAAGCCTCAAGCCAAAGGTCGATCTGCTGAGGCCTTCAATCGGCATCGTCACGCTGGTAGGCCTGGAACATTACAGCCAGTTTCGCACCTACGATGCCGTCGCGCAGGAAAAGGGCACCCTTATTGAGGCCTTACCCGACAATGGCCTTGCCATCCTGAACCACGATGATGCTCGCGTCGCTTCGATGGCGTCGCGAACGAGGGCGCGCGTTGTGACCTTCGGCGAGTCGGGGGGCGACTACCGTGTTTCGAATGTCCGGGGCGAGGTGCCTACCGAACTCGCATTCTCAATTCGCCATCGCGGAGATATGTACGACGTCGTCACCGGTCTTACCGGCAGCCATAACTTGATCGCAGTGGCCGCCGCATTCTGCTGCGCCCATCAACTTGGCGTGCCTGTGTCTCAAATTCAGGAACGCATCGCCAGTTTCGAGCCGGTTTTTGGCAGGTGCTCGGTCCATCAGGTCGAGAACGGACCCCTTTTTATCCTCGATACGCACAAAGGCCCCTATTACAGCTTCTATCTCCCCATCAATATGATCGCCCAGTTCAAGGCCCCCCGGAAGCGGATCGTCGTCGGCCAAATTAGCGACGCCGGCAACACCAACCCAAAATACCGGGACGTCTACCGCGCCTGCCGTCTCGTGGCAGATCAAGTCATTTTCGTCGGAGACAATGCGCACCGCTCCAAGGCGACCGCCGAGGACATATCTCTCGGCCGCTTTGTGGAGAAGCGCAGCGTCAAGGAGGCGGCCGCCTTCGTAAAGGAGACGGCAATTCCCGGCGAGATCATCCTGGTAAAGAGCGCGCAGAATCTGCACTTGGAGAGAATTTTCCTCGATTTTCCGCATAGCATGCATTGTTGGGAGCAAGACTGCGGAAGACATGGGCCGTGCGTAAGATGCAGCAGATTTCTTGTGCCTCTCAGGAGACATGACCGGGCCAGGCGAGCAGGCAGGCAAAGACAGCGAAACACCTCGGGCCTTAAGGCCGGCGCACGTCAGTAAACCGGCCGACGCCGATTACGTTCGCGGCGAGGGCGCAGCCATGTGCGATTGTGGCTCGGTGCCGAGATCATACCTCGAAGGGAGGCGGCGATTGAGTTGGCTGGAACGCCTCGCGACCTAGCCTCCAGTGGAGCGGATTGAATTGTCGAATTTGTCCCCGGCGGTAAGCCCGAAAGGCGGTGGGTGCGGCTCGCAATAGTCGCTGCAGGCTGAGCACAACACCCTTTGCCGGCATCGCTCACGCCAGCAGACCACCTGGTCAAGCTGTGAGAGCATGATTCGTTCAATATGATCGCTCAGTGAAGCTTTGATGTAGATGAGCTCGTCTGCCAGGGCATTTTCGGACAGGAAAGCACTCGCTTGGTAGCTCGTCTGGAAGGCTGACAACCTCTCCCGCAGGCCCTCTTGAAGCAACAACTTGCTGACGGCATCGGCCTGCGGCCCCACGAAGACGACCCGGTCGGCCACTTCCAAGGCTTGCCGTGCGATCTGGCGGTACTTCTTGTGACCCCTGCCGGGCATATCCGATATGGTTCCGAACACCGCGGTCTTTCGCGGGGCCTTGGCTTGAGCGAGGAAAGCCAGACTGGCCGGAATTGTCCAAAACGGCGCCTTTGTATTGTCGAGTATGAAGACCGGGGCGCCAGGCTCGCCATGAATTGAATTGCGGCCGGTGATCGGCTCAAACGTCTCGACGATCTTTGCGCTCGTCTTGAGATCGATGCCGCAGGCGACACCGCAGGCCATCGCAGCGAGAATTGACGTTGCCCAGAACTCGCCGACCAGCTTCGTCTGAATGCGCACGCGCTCTTGGCCGTGGATGACCGTCAGCGACAGGCGGTCGGGCCACGCGCTCGAAACTTCGGCCGCCCGTATGTCGGCATCCGGAGCAAGTCCAAACAGAAGCACCCGCGCACGGGTCCGGGCGGCCATGGCTCGGACCCTGGGATCATCGGCGTTGAGAATGGCCGTGCCGCGCTTCGGCAAGGCTTCGACCAGTTGTCCCTTTTCTTCTGCGATCGCCTCCAGACTGCGGAACGTCGTGTAGTGATCGGTGCCAACCGTAGTGACAATTCCGATATGGGGTTTCAAAACGCGGACATGTGCGGCGATCGCGCCGGGAAAGTCTCCGGATACCTCTTGAATGCAGTATTTGCTCGAAGCAGGAGTCGACAGAGCGGTTTTCGCGGAGATCGGAGGCGTATTGTAGAATTCACGGCGATGGCAGGGCCCGTCGGTCGCAAGCAGATCTGCAGCCAAACTCACGGCCGTCGTTTTTCCGCAGCTGCCGGTGACGCCGATAAAGGTGGTCCGCACGAGCAACGGGCGGCGAATCTGCGCCGACCAGTACCGTAGCCGCGGGTATATCCGCCGGCGGAAGACGCCGCGCCGTGCTGGAAGATGCTCGTTACCGGAGGCAAATCGCCACAACAGCCGATACGAATTCAGCACTTTTTCAGTTGCCGATCGCCGCTTGCTGTTGTGTACGCGGAACCAACGGCGCGGACGAAGGCCAACCGCCCTATGGGCCTCCCACTCGGAGCGAGATCCGGTGGCGACCCCCCACGGAACGGGCGAAAGGATCGCGAGGGGCACGAGCTTCAAGTATGTCTTGCGGGTAAGAGTGGAAGACTCCGTGCTCGAACCCGAGACGTTCCATACCACCCGGTTCCCGCCCAGGCCGCTCGCGATTGCGGCGAGCGTGCCCAAAAAGTGCCCGTGATATAGCCATGTCATCACGACATCAGGCCGAGTCCGTCGCATGAGGAGCATCAAGCGAACGAACACAGCCGGCATGCGCAAAAGCGTTACCCGTCCCACGTAATGCACCTCGACGCCGGACTCTTGGAGTGCGTGTCCGGACTGGTTCCCTTCGGTAAAGGAAACGACAATGTGCCGTGCGGCGTGAGATCCTCGGTCAGCTAACACCATGCGCTTGAGCCACGATGCGGCCCCGCGGGAACGCAGACTTGGAATCACATGTAAGACGGTTACTTGCATTCAGTCGGTGGTGTTACGCCGGGCCTGATCAATTCGAGCCCGGTCGATCAGGAAATCTACGATGGCTCCGGCCACGTCCTTGGGCTGCCCGCGCCACGGAAAATGATTGGTCGAGAACCCGGGCCCGCAATTTATTTCCAACACATGATAATTGTGGCGCGTCGCCGGCACGCTGGCATTCTCGATCACGACGTCGGCGCCGCATAGAACGAGGTCGGGTACGAGTTTGACGGCCCGTTCGATCACGTCGGCGTAGGATCGGTGCACCGCGTCGCTGACCTCGATGAATTCGCCGCCCTGATGCATGTTGGATACGTCGGTAAGTTGCACCAGCTGACCGGCCGCCGGGACATCGCCCGGATCAAAACCCGCCCGGCGGAGAAAGTCGTATTCCCGCCGTCTAATCCGCAGCAGCGTTCCGGTATGGCCGGGATTGAGCCGGCGCTCAACATTCTTGAGCGCGATCAGTTCCTCGATGGTGTGGACGCCGTCTCCTTCGACATTTGCAGGGCGTCCGCATTCGATCGAAATGACGCGCCCATCGAGACAGGTGAACCGGTAGACTTGGCCCGAGACCGTCTCTTCGATCAAAACATATTCGTGGTTTTCACCGACATCGGCAAATGCCGCGCGGAACGAGGCCAGGTCGCTCAAGCCGACATGGACCTGCTGGCCCTTCTTGCCGCGGATGGGCTTGACGCAAACACCGCCCGGCGCCGACTCGATCAAGGCCGTGAAGTACGAGTCCGCTTCATCCCCGGCATCGCGGGGGAATGCGGCGCCGCGAGGAACGCTGACCCCGTTTCGCCGGAGGAACGACTTCACCAGATCCTTCCGTTTCACGAACAGCGCCGCTTGCCGGTCAATCAGCGGTCCGGGGACTCTGGCCCCGCGCGGATCGGAGACGCGCAACGATCCCCCGTCGAAATAATAGGGTACGCCCCCAATCTCGAACGCGAGGATCGTCTTCCCCGCCAGGAGGGGGTTGGTCACCTCCTCGTGCGCCAAATATCGGTGCGCGATGCCTCGCGCCGTCAAAGCCTCGACCACGCAGTCACCGCTACTGCCTTTCGAAAAAGGCTTCGGCGAACCGGGCTTGCCAACGCGTTTGGTCATCTCAAGGTAATCCAGGATGGCTCCTGCCACATCTTTTGGCTGCCCGCGCCAGGGATGGTGAGCGGTGGAGAACCCGGGGCAGCAATTGAGGTCGAGGATATGATAGCTGTTTGCCGTCGCCGGCTTTGCCGCATCGGGTATTGCGATGTCCACTCCACAAACCAGCAGATCGGGCAGGAAGCTTAGCGTACGCTCGATCACTTCGACATAGGATCGATGCACCTCCTCTGTGACGGTAATGGCTTCGCCGCCCTGATGGATGTTTGACAGTTTCCTCAGAAATACCAGCCTTCCCGGCTCTGGAACATCATCAACCTGAAGGCCGGCCCGCTCAAGGAATTCGCGCTCGGGCTTTTCAAGCGTGAGTGTACTGGAATGGGTCGGATGACCGGCGCGCTCGGCATTCTTGAGTTCAACTAGTTGAGCGATGGTGTGGATGCCATCTCCCTCGACATTCGCCGGGCGCGAAAGTTCCATCGCAATAACGCGGCCGCCAACGCAAGTGAACCGGTAGACCGACCCGGGAACCGTCTCCTCGACCAGGATCCGCTTATAGTGTTGGCCAACCTCCGCGAAGGCCGCGCGAAAAGACTGTTCGTCTCGAATGCCCACATGAACTTGGAAGCCCCACATGCCACGGCCCGGTTTAATGCAAATCCCGTGCTCCTCCTTGGACTGCAATAACCGGGCGAAGTATGCTTCCGCTTCGCGTCGAGCATGGTCGAAAAAAATTGTCCCTTCGGGAACGCTGATGCCGCGCTTTCGCAGGAAGGTTTTGACCAGATCCTTCTTCCTGGCGATTGACGCCGTCGGACCGTCTATTCCCCAGCCGCTGGGAACGAGATTTCCGCGGGGATCGGCGATATGCAGGCACCCTCCGCCATAATAGTAGGTCGCCCCTTTGACACGAAATTCGGCGATTTTCGCCTTTGCAAATCCCGGATTTGTGATTTCCTCCGGCGGCACACAACGATACGGAAGATCTCGCGCGGCCAGCGCTTGAATTAAGCAAGCGCCTCCGCTGCCCTTCCTAAAGACCCTCGGACGATCTTCACCAGATCGCATGCTGTTCGCCACAGCCTCAATCATCCCCTGTAATGCTCCACGCACTAGCGTAACAAAAACGGCCGGTGCCGCAAGTCAGTGTAGAGATCACTCAAACGGGGCCGTGCGGGAGCGAACGGCCGCCGTGACGTCGGCGCCGTCGAATGTCAATTGCTCTGGCGTCTCGCTAGAAAAGCTGGGCAGGCCTTAGGCTGCCACGCCGTGCTCGGTCCGCCGCTTCGCCGATTCCGGATGAAGCACGATGTTGCATAGCTCGTCATATTTGGTGGCTGCGTGCTCCAGGCTATGCCACCTCAATATGGTCTCGCGCGCGCGTTGTCCTCGCAGGGACCGGGCTTGCTCGGCTTCAGAGACAAGAGTCTCGATCGCCCCAGCGAGCTCTTCAGGGTTACGCGGCGAAATGATAAGTCCGGAATCTTCCACCAAGACTGCCGCATCGCCGACGTCGGTCGTTACGCAAGGAACGCCTGTCGCCATAGCCTCGGCCAGCACGTTTGGCGTGCCCTCACCATAGGCAGAACTGAGCACAACGACATCCATGCCGCGCAGCAGGCGCGGGATATCGGGCCGCTCGCCGAGAGCCATGACCCGAGCCAAGCGCGGAAGACCGTCAGTGTTACGGCCAACGAGCACAAAGCGAATATGCGGGCATCTTGCCGACACCAATTTCGCGGCCTCGAGCAGAGTCGCATGATCCTTCTGCGGGTCTGCACGGGCGATCACGCCGACCGCAAAGGTCGTGGCATCAAGCCCAAGCTCGCTCCGCACCAAGACACGGTCTCGTCCATCGGGACGGTACTCGTCGAGATCGAGGCCGTTCGGGAGCAGCATCCACCCCTGAGGACGATACCCGAGCGTCTCATGCGCCCGCCGTCCGGCTTTCGAATTGACCGAAACCAGTCTCGGCAGCGGCGACAACCAGGACAAGATGCTTACGATGCGCCGCGTGGTCCGCGCGCAGCGCGTAAAGTCGAGATTGGAGCAGCGCACGTTCCAAATGACCCGCCTCACGCCGACCCCGCTCGCCATGGCGGCAAGCGTCCCTATGAGATCGGCATGGTAGAGCCACGTCATGACAAGGTCTGGACGGACCCGCCGCATGAGCCGCACCAACTTGATGAAGGCGCTGGGTAAGCGGGAAAATCGGTCAAGCCCCAGACTGTGGACCTCGATCCCCGCTTCGCGGAGACGATTCACATGGGGCCCGCCATCGAGCAGGGAAATAACGACGTTGTTCACCGACCCGCGCTGCTGTGCGGCGACCACCAGGCGCACAAGCATGGCTTCCGCCCCGCCCCTGTCCAGGTCGGTAATGACATGAAGGACGGTGCCGCCTTCCTCCGGCGAACCGGCAGGCGCTTCCGTGCCCCCATCATATTGCTCGCGTCGCGTAAGCAACCTACCGCCCCCAACGAGCAGGCATTCAAGCCAAGGTAGATCCTGCCGTGACGCGAGACTAAGAACGGGCAGGCCGATCTAGTGTGCATGGGCTCGACGCCACTTCAAGACGCGAGTGGAGGGTCTGGGTTGTTTTGTGCACACCTGTGTCATAACTGCCACGCTACTAACTATCAGTTTTCATTTGGCTTTTCTCGGGCCAGTGGCTGCCTAGGATCCGATCGTAACTCGGGGGGCGGAACGGAACCCACCCGGCGCCCGGAGCAAGGGTCAGTTCGCCAAAGACGATTCTTCGGCCCAGGGCGTAGAGATCGACCCTCACAAATTCGGACCCTGCGCCAAGAGCCTCGGCCACAGAAGTCATTTCGTTGAGATTGTGCGGCCGTTCGAAGTCAAACGCCTCGCCATAGGCCTCCCGCATGAAGGGTTGAATACGCCAGTTGCGGTCGTAGAAGCGGCTGCGCGGCGTATCCCCGTGCCGCCCATCGATCACCTGGACGTAGAGGGCCCGCCCCGCGAACACATAGAACTTGTAGTCGGGGGGAATTTCCCCGTCCTCCAGCAGCATCTCTTCGATCATGAGGCGCGAGGGTATTTCGGTATACCAGGGCTCGTTGACTTCCGGCCCGCAGCGGCGCCGCAAGATCCGCCAGCCCAGGTCGCAGAGGGCTTGGCGTGAAAGCGCGGACTTGTCCCAAATGAGGGCCCGCAGTTCCCGTCCGCTCCCATGCGCTCCTTTCAACACAAACCTGGACGGCAGCGCCGCGTAATCGATGCGATCGGGGCGATCTCCGGCATAATAGAGTCGCGTCAGGACTTCGTCGCCCAGCCTTGACTTAACATAGTCGCGAACGGCGATCTTGTCGGCGAACATCGGAGCTTGGCTCGGCGGGTGGAACTTTCGCGCGCAGACGCGTTCATTGAACGTGCGCGGATTGTCGAGGTCGGGCCAATATCCGAGATGCCGAAAGAACTCGAGCTGTTCGTAGAGCCGCGGCCCCACGACGCTCCGATAGGTGATCTTGGCCTGCGATTTTAGCCTCTCAATGGTCATTCCGAAGATGCCAGCTGTCTTGGATGCGAACTCAGGCCGCTTTGTTTGCGCGCAAAATACCGTAGCGCATATAGAAATCACGAATCCGGTCGTCGCTCAAAAGGCCTGAGTGGATCTGGGCCAATCTCACACCGGTGTAGTTGTTTCCTTCCAGGAAGACGGGGCCTGCGTCGGTCAGGACGATGTCCCAGCCGACATAGTTGATGAAGGGAAGATGCCGCATCAGCTTGAGCGATGCGTCCTTGGCCCCGGCCCAGTCCGGCAGCACCTCTCCACGAATCTGCGTGCCGCTGTCGGGATGCTGCGCATGGTGCCTCGGCGCGCGCGGCGCAGCGGCGTCGTGTTCGACCGCCACACCCAGCATTCCAGTCTCCAGATCCACGTCCGCGGCGAGTCCTCCCTGCCCAAAATTGTCGACCCCATCCGAACTCTTGGTCCCCAGACGCAAAGCCGCTCTTGCGACAAAGGGCTCACCGTCATCATCGCGCAGGCAGATGAGCCGCACGGTGTTGGTCGTATGCGGGTACATCTTTTGGCAGAAATCGCACTGCTTGATGAATTCGCACAGCAGGAATTCGTCACGCTGGGCAAAGCGGCGGTAGAAATCCGGGAGGCTCAACGTTTCCCCGCCCCATCGCACGGCGCCCCCCCGCAGTTCAAGGACACGGAAATCGGTGCCGCCGCCGCCGCGCGCCCGTTTTAGAACAAGCGGAACGGATTTTTCGGGATCTTGGCTGCCGGCGATCGTTTCCCATTCGTCACACAGCACGACGGATCGATGATTGTTGGCGTAAAGGTAGTTCGTCGGAACCCTAACGTAGTGGCGGGCAAGGTCTGCGAACAGCAGCTTGTCCTCGAGCAACTCGCGCGCAGGCTTTGGATTGATGAAGCGGCTAAGTTGCCTTTGAAGATCGGACAAATACGTCCCGGAAAGAACGCCCTCTCGGCCATAGAGATAAACGCGATCCGCCGCAAAGCCGTGCTTGAGCCCGAACATGACGTCGCGCATTGGAAAGGAGGCAACGCAGGCAAGAATTTCCTTCGCATAGGAATGCATGACAAACAGAAGCCGCACGAGCCGTTTGAGACGGCTGCCCGGCATCGCGCGATACATGCCTAGGTAAGACAATTGACGCTCCGCGCAGGAACAAGAATCCCGGCCGGTGACAACCGAATCCCACCGAAGTGTTCGGACCGGACAGCAGCCGTGTCCGACCTCGCGACAAGCCGTTCAACGGAAGCTTTTTTCGAGGACCTGTAAATCAACGCCGGAGTCAACTCCTTCCCTGCAGCGTACGGCCGGCACGCGCCATCAAGGCACCGAGACCGGTCCTTCTCGTTCTCGTCCCGGTCTTGCGCCGCACCTTCCGCCGAGCGAGGCCCGCAAGCTGATCGGCTAACACCGCCGGATCCTCTCCTCGGAAAAAGATCCGGGCCCAGAGTTCCATACTGACCGCCTGAAATCGAAACTGATTGTTGCGGTTAATGATCGCAATAATTTCCCGCTCCATGTCCCTGGGCCACTTCATCAACTCGGCCAGCATACCACCGGCAAGAAGCCGCTCAGTCCCCCAGCTCAACCCTCCAGGCATCGGGAACCCCTTCTTCCTCGCGTAGACGATATCTCTCGGCAGAGCGTCGGCGGCGACCTGCTTTACCACCCACTTGCCGTCGCCACGATGAAACTTTGCTCGTCGCGGCAAGTGGAAGGCAAAGTCGAAAATCTTGTTCTCGAGGAAGGGGACCCTCATTTCGATCGAGGCCGCCATTCCTATGCGATCGTGGCGATGGAGAATCCACGGCAGGTAATGGTGAAGGCTCCAAAAGCAATGCGCCAGGAACGCCCGATCCGGGCTGGGCGTGACCGGCGCCAAAAGGGCGAGAAGCCGACGCGGCAGCAGTTCGCGTTCGGCATCCATGGCGATGGCCATGAGATTGTGCAGCTTGGGGTGGAGCATCGTCGAAAATGGAACGAGATGCAGTGCCCTGTCCCGCTCGCTGGCTCCGAGGAAATATCTACGCCAGGAGGATCGCCGGACCCAAGTTCTGTATGTTTGCTCGAAATACCCGTACCCGCCGAACAACTCGTCGGACCCTTCCCCGGTCAACAGAACCTTGATGCCATCCGCCCTGCACTCCCCGGCCATTGCAAGAAGCGCCGGATCGCTAGGATGCGTTGGCGGCCCATCGGAGTGCCAAACGCTGCGCGGCCAAAGTTCGACAAAGCGCGCTTGATCGACCTCAACACGATTGATCGGAACACCGAGATGTCGGCCAACGCGCTCCGCCTGGGCGCCCTCGCCAACGCGCCCAGCGGCATCCGCGACATAACCGGTCAACTCCGGTACGTCGCGCTTGGCGACGGCCGCGATGAGGCTCGAATCGACCCCGCCGCTGCACGCCGCGGCGAGCGGCACATCGCTGACCAGGTGAAGCTTGACACTTTGGCCGATGAGCTCGCGAAAACTATCGACGAAACGATTTGGATCGTTCGCGCCATTCGCCACCAGGCGATCGACGTCGAGAGCGTCCAAGATGTGGAAATAGCGGCGTCTCTCGATCCCTTGCTCGTTGATCCTCCACACCGATCCCGCTTCGACCTTGTCGATCCCCTCAAACAGGCTTCCTTGCGGGCCGAGCCCGGCGGTAAAAATCCACTCCGCCACGGCGTGACGATCCGCACGCGGCGTCATTCGCGGGTGAGCAAGAAGGGCTTTGGCTTCCGATCCGAATAACAGCTCCTTCCCGGTGTCGGCGACGAGAAGAGGTTTGATGCCGACCCGGTCGCGACCGAGCCATAGGGTTTGGTCGCGGCCGTCGAAATAGGCGAACGCGAACATGCCGTCGAACCGCTTCACGCTCTGCTCCACGCCCCAATGGTGCAGCGCGAGCAGAACGACCTCGACGTCGCCCGAAGT
>Ga0307425_1002002_pt1 | contig 11806 bp, 12 predicted proteins | sample SalMarWE160330MG_FD_202152 | JGI IMG/M metagenome (GOLD analysis project Ga0307425, IMG submission 202152) | Salt marsh sediment microbial communities from the Plum Island Ecosystem LTER, Massachusetts, United States - WE1603-30 | ecosystem: Environmental > Aquatic > Marine > Intertidal zone >... | reverse complement strand
TTAAGAGTTTCTAATTGAATGTTTAGATTTTCTTTTATAAGATGATAATAAGTAAAATTTCCCTTTTTATAACCCTCGATTAAGTGGGAACTACTTAATATATTAGTTTTAAAATGATTATATTTTAAGTTTAACTTAAATAATATTTAATGTTTGGTTTAAAATATCAAAATTTTTAATAAGATCTTCCTTAATTAGATGATAATAAGTAAATTTTTCCTAATCTCTATATCTCATAGAATCTTTAGAGAACGGCATTATCCATTGTTTTAAAAATGATTATACTCAAGGTAGTAATTTCATTATTTTGAATAATATTAAAGTCTGAAACTGTGATAAAGCAGATATACTAATATGAATAATCTATAATGATAAGTTATCATAATATGATACCACTTTGCATGATGGTTTGATTATGCCAGATTCAGGAGATGAAGGCTTCATAAAACCATCCTTTTGTAATCAATCTAGTAAATCCACTATAGAAAAACTAATAGAAGATGATGACTTATTTAAGATTGCTGGGATAACTCCTGGAGTAAATTATCAACTTGCAGAATAGAATAAAGAGGGATACTAATGTTAGGGAACCTTACAGATAAAGAAGCAAATGAATTAATCACCATGTTTTCTGAAAATGTCAGGAGTAATATGTTTGCTCGTAACATTGTAGAAAGTCAGTTATTTCCAGTTACTCATTATATTGGAGTTGCTTGCTATATTTTATATGATCAATCCTTTCAATATAATATATTAAAAGAAATAGCGAAAAAAATATCACCTGAAGATATTGGAAGAAGATCTAAATGTTTAGCTTCACCCCTAAACCAACAAGCTTTCTATTCACTTGCTATGCTATATTTACATGGTCGTGCTCAAGTTATAAATGATAATAACTATCTAAAAAAGAAGGGAGATACAAGTATTAAAGTTGAGCCAGATGAGAAGAAAGGAGAGACTAAATTCGTGCTGGATTTTTGGAGCCGATTAAGTCCAAATTACCTTAACTCTGGAACTTTAGTAACTGAAAAGAAAAAACTTCAAGTTTTAGATAATAAATACATCAATTATCTAAAGGATCAAATGATTCCTATTACAGAAAAAAAAAAAGACATCATTAAATTATTAAAACAAACCATTGCACACTTATCAATTTTTAATTTCCTTTTTCAAGCGGAGTGTCGAGCGGGGATATTCGAACATGGTCCTTATTATCTTGAAAATATTTCTGAACCTCTAGTATTCAAGGAATTTCAATATCTATATACGGACACTGAAATGTTTGGCATAGATTTTGCTGGAATAAGGCCTCATAAAATCACTAATCTATCACCAGTCCCCAATATAATATTTGGAATGACATTAAAAGATATGAAAAAGTTGAATTTTAATGATTGGGGTACATTATTTGCCGATCCAAGCGATTTTACATCAAAAATAACATCTATTGGAATCTGGACAAAAGAATTAATCCATCCTAAAGATGTTCGGTATCCTTACAATCTTGGTACATTAAAACCCCTCACACCAGATATATTGAATGAGTTAAGTAAATTCGCAAAAAATGCTACAAAAGAATTATATATAGAATTTGCGAAATGGAATTTTATTGAAAAATTGATGCTCGGAACGGGTCTATACGCTAACAGTCTAAATGCTCTCTGCTCTAGTTATGTGGGATTAGAAGATAAATTTAATTGGACCTGGACGTTGGATTATGCTCAAAATAAGCCCTTCAAAACAGACTTACTTAATAGTGATAAAATTAAGATATACATAGATAAATTAGAACGATTTCCTTATGGGGCTCATCCATTTCTTAAGAGGATGTCTCGAGGAGTCAAGTTTAGAAAAGAAGACCCCTCTTATTACATCATACAAGATTAATTTCGTGTAGAGATCATATATTCTGAAATACCATCGCCTTCTTTCCCTTCACAAGTAAAAATTACCATTTGTTCGAAAATTTCGGTAATCCCAGAGCGTGAAGGAAATGTTAAGTAGACTGAGAAGAATGTTTCTGAATTTAATAATATTTCATTACCAGCTGTAGTTGTAAGTGTAAAGGTGGATGATACAGGAGTTTTTCCATCTTCCTTAGTTATTGTACTTACTTCTATCTTTTCAATAACTTCAGTTTCCTTATTCTTTAAGTGGATAAAACCAATCTGAGGTGTCTTACCCATAAGGTTGGACTTTGCAAAATTTATAGTCATATCTTCAAATTGAGCAGAGACCCAATTCCAACTATCAATTCCAATCCACTTTCGGATTCCCCAACTATGGTCTCGGTGGCCTAAAGCATTAATTTGACGGGTCTCATATACTTGGTATTTTTTATCAATCTTTTTCTTCAGTTCTAATTTACCAATTACCATTGTGGGTTGCTCATAATGTTCTTGAGCTGCCACTTTAAGAAATTCTTCTCCGTATGTTTTGAGAATGTGATCGAGATCTTCAACATCTCCGAAATTTACTTCGGGAAATCGACCTTCTATGTTAATATCTAAATTTATATTCCTGTCCTCATAATGAACCCTCCATTCTTTCATTGGTTCTATACAGAAATACTTAATTTTTTTATCTATTTCCCAATTTGTAGGCACTTCAGTAAGTGGAATTTCGTTAAAATATGTATTTTTTTTATTATCAATAATTAATAAACATAAGATTCGAGCCATTTTGGTGTCCATATGAACTGAAAATCGAGTTATAAAATGGACTTTATTTGGTCGGTCAATGAAATTAAAATACCAGCTCTCATTATGGTACCGTGGAAAATATCCCAACACTTGGTCCAAATCGTGCATATATTCATCCTTATTAGAGAGAGGTTCTCTCATCTCAACTAATTTTCTGAAATCAATCTCTTTTGCCATAATAATTTAATTTTTACAGTTGTTATTAATAAAGTTTTAAACAAAGAAACCAAGATCTTTATTATTCTTAAGATTTTATATGGGAGATAGAATGAAGAAAATCGGCAACGGGTTATCTTGTTCATCTAATTCTGAAACAAAGGGTGAATTAGTTTATATCCAATCAATAGAGGATGTCATAAATTTATTCGATAATGCTACTGGAAAAATCTGCTTAGTGAAAGATGCTGGGACGACTACTCTTGGGCCTATTCTATCTGATCTTTCTGGTGTTTTATGTACTTCTGGCTCAGCAGGCTCACATCTTGCCATAGTTTCGAGAGAATTTGAAATCCCATGTATAATGGCTTTAAATTTAGTTATAGAAGATCTTACTATTCTAAATGGAAAAGAATGCAGGATTATTACTGAGGAAGAAGATAAAGGTATTTTATATTTATGTGAGTAATTTATGGATTATGTTCAAAATTTATCAGAAAGTCACTCTGATTCCAATTTATTAGGTGGAAAAGGTTCAAATCTGGTTAAATTAATTAAAACGGGTATTCAGGTACCTCCCGGATTTATCATAAATACACATGCCTATAAAAAGTTTCTAAGAGAGTCTTATAATAGTGATAAGTTAAAGGAAATTATGTTATTACCCTTGGAACAAAAAACAGTTCTGAGAGCTTCTAAAATGATACAACTTATTATCTTAAAATCTAAGATTCCTAAAGATATTATAGATGAAATAAAGGTTGTTTTAGAACAGATTTGCGAAGAAATTGACGGTGAAGCCTTCTTTGCTGTAAGATCCTCAGCAACTGTTGAAGACTCAAGTAAGTTTTCCTTTGCGGGACAAGCAGACACTTTTTTATACAATAAAACTCTTAATCTTGTTTTGACTTCTTTAAAAGAATGCTGGATGTCTCTATTTTCCCCTCGAGCATTGTTATATATACTTCAAATGAGAAAGAAGGGTTTTAATATTTCATTATTAGATATACAAATGGCAGTGATAGTTCAAAAAATGGTCAATTCTAAAGTTTCAGGTGTTTTATTTACAGCAAATGTAGTTAATAATGATAAATCTCAAATTTTTTTGAATTCTACCTGGGGACTTGGCGAAACTATAGCCGATAATTCAGTTAATCCCGATACGATAATAATTGATAAAGAACCATTTAAAATCATCAAAAGAATAATAGGTAAAAAAGAGAAAAAATCTATTCAGAATCCTAAAGGGTTAGGTACAATTTTGATAGATAATGATCCGAAATATAGAGAAAAATGCTCTTTAACTGAAGATCAAATATATCGGCTTTATGAATTAGCGTTAAAAATCGAAAATGCCTTTAAATGCCCACAAGACATCGAATGGGCTATAGAAAACGAGACTATATATACTTTACAAACACGTCCTATAACAACATTAAGATAATATTATTAAATTTTTATTGATAATTAGATGTTAATATTTTATGTTTGGTTCAAAATATCTAATTTTTTAGTCAATTCTTCCCTAAATAAATGATAGTATGTGAATTTCTGTTTTTTGTAAATTATTTTCATTGTAATCAATAGAATTTTCTTTTTTCTTTATAAATAAATAATTGTTTAATTGTATACAAAAAATTGTAAAGTAATATATTATGATGGATTATATTGAGGATCCTTACAATAAATCAGAATACGATGATATTTTTAGTAAATGGTATGAAATTGAGGGCACAAGAAAAATAAAAGAACTTTCACGGCAACTCCGAACTTTCTTCAATTACAAGGTTGAAGTGATAAGATATCGATTTCGATCCACTCCCAATCTTAACGAAAATGACACAAACACTAAATTTTACAGCCAAAAGCAAGAAACTGAATCAATAACTCGTGAATTCATAATTTTGTTAAAAAAGCTTAAGAAAAATGGACAAACACTTGAGCAAGGGATTCAATCACTATATTTTAAAAATAATAAATTACAAATCAGTAAGCTGTTAGTCATAACTGAGAAGTTGTCAATGCTGATTCACTATTTTTCAGAAGAAAGCATACATAACCACCCAAAATTCCTCAAATTTATTGTTATATTAGCACAAAATATTTGTTTAATGAAAAAATGCGTTTTTGCGCAATTTCACGAATTCTTTAAGGAACTTGAAATAAATTATAATAATTTAGAATTAGAACTTGAAGATTTAATCGAAGTCACCCCAATTAAGAAGAAACAAGCAAAAAAACAACTTGAGGAGAGATTAAGTTCATGAAAGCATACACCAACGTATCACGGAAAAATGTGGGAGAGGATCGAGTTGCAATATGCCCTAATTTTGGATGTGAGTACATGACACGAGTTAAACCTCTTAGATTTAGGTTTTTAGGTTTTGGGAAGCATCCTAAATGCAAGAAACATCACATTCCTTTAGTGTATGTTGATGAAAGGATCGTTGATTTCGTGGATGCTGCCCTAGCGTGCTTGTTTGATAAAGCAGGACTCCCCCCATGTGAATTACTCGAGAGTGTAAAATCAAAATTCCCTGATGAAGTTACCTCGTTTGTAGAAGGATGGGTGTATTGCATTACGGCTGGAAGGGGCGTGTCCATTATTTCACGTTACATGGATACGATTTCGAATACGTATCTCAAGCAATTGACAAAGAAACAGATTAAAACATTTAAAAAAGGAGATAATTCTAAGCCAAATCTCGTGAATAAGGCGATTAAGGATGGAATGGATGAAATAGCCATTCAATATGCACGAATTCTCAAGCAATTGAGAGCTCATTCCGAGATCCTCATTGATCATCAAAATCTTCAATCACTTTCTAAAAACTTCCAAAATTACTTGAAAAATTATCAAAAGATCATATTAAAGCGCATTGAGATCATAAATTCTCCAGAAAATAAGCGTGAAATGAGTTTAAAAGAAATCAAGAGTAATTATGATCAAATCCTAAACGTCGGGATATGTCGATGTCTTCTTGGATTAAATCCCGAAAGTAAAGAAATCAAGAAAACAAAAATAACTTCATTTGACAGATTTTCTGCTTATCATGAATTTTTTAGTGAAGGATTAACTGGAAAATTTACTAAATCTGATGTTAGAAGCCTTATAAATGGATTAGTAGACTTAAAAAATTATAAACAAAAATTCAATATAAAAGAATGCGATGTCAGAATAATGTTCACCAATGAGAGTAAAAAAAGAGAAATTAAAAATATCGATATATTAGCTCTAGAACATTATAGGAAATTTATTGAGAAACATTTTTTAAATATACAGAATATGAAATTTAGGTCGAAGGATTTTCTTGAGAATTTAGTGAAACAAATCAAATCATGTAAAGGGGATCTGCCAGATAAGAGAATTGCCGAGATACTTTATGGCACATCTAATGGTTCTGAAGCGATAGATTTCGCCACTTTAAAATCTAATAAATATACCAAACCTAATTCTTTAATAGATGAAAAAATTTTAAATAAATGGTTTTTTAATCTAAAACAGGAGTTTTCAAGAGATTATTTTGCTTTTTTTAATATATTTAGTGATTATAAATTAATGTGTGCTGAATTGCGTGTTTTGGGTTTAGTTAATAAATGGAATTCCTATTGCAGTAAAGTAAATAATTTAGGGCTCAAAATGGAGTCGAAAAAATTTGATTATTTAGAAACTGTGCTAACAGGGACGCTTATAGAAAACCTTTCATTTGAACTTTCTTGTAAATGTCCCAATCATAAGAAATTTGTAGTAGCTTACAAACATTTATATCGTGCTGTATGTCCTCTATGTTCAAGACTTGAAAAATCCCATTCTTATCAAGATTTCGTTAGAGAAGCAAAATTACGGAATGCAAGATTCAAATTTACTGAATCAGAATTTATCAATCGAATAAATAAGGAGCTAAATAAGCCTCGTGGTAAACAGCAAAAAGTCTCTGATATTTTATTCCCATTTATTTGTAAGGAACATGGGGAATTTCGTATCAGTATGGAACGTATTAAAAATTATAATAACTGGTGTGCTGAATGCTATTACGAGAGTCATAGAATAACGAGCGAACAAATTATTGCTCGTGGTAATAATCATAATTTTAATCTGGAAACACCGTTGAGTTATATTGAGAAAACAAAAAGACCATCCAGAGAAGTTTATCTATGGTCTTGCAAATATCATCCAACTTTTAGATTTAAATCTAAACCTGATGAGTTTAATTTAGATCTAAAATCTTGTGATATATGTTCGGGAGGAAAAATAACAAACGAACGGATAATGCGCTATTTACTTTCAAGATTATTTAATAAGAATTTTGGTGAAAAACCAACTTCATTATATGAAATTCTTCCTCTTGATAAGGTTGTTAATTTATTACCTAACGATTATAATACGTTAAAGAGTTATAAACGAATGCATTTTGACGCTTTTGCTAATATTAGTATAAAGATAGGAGAAAAAACTTTCACTCTAAGTGTCGCAGGAGAATATTGGGATCGTGAACATTCTTCTTTAGAAGAATATAGTGATAGATTCAAGCATAGAACTCCTAGAAATGGTTCTTTTGCCAATGATTATCAACATTTAAAATCTAGTGATTATTTTAAACAAAATCTTAAAAACAACAGACTTATTGATATTTATATTATAGTTGATCATACATTAGGACGGGATAACTATCTAAAATTCATTATTTCCGAATTTGAGCAACAAGTAAGGAAATTATTTAAAGTTAATAACTTTCATCTTAGAAATATTCCTCATTGTAATTGGAGAGATCTCAAAAAAATCGATAAACTAAGGAAAACTTTCGGTGATATATTAAGATTTCTGTAAATCTTTTTTCTATTCTTTTAACGATTTGAGCTTGAATTTTATGTAATTTAAGAAAAAAAAAATTAAAATTAAAATTTATTACTCTATCCTATCTTCTGAAGACTCCCAAAATCCCTTTTTATTTAGAAATTTTCCTAAGTAGACTATTGACAGCATTATTGGAACTTCCCAGAATGACCCTTTCATAGTAAAACTAAGAAAAGCATAGTCCCATGGTAGTTCCTAAAGCCGCTATGGACCCAATTCCATACATCGCGATAGCGGTTGCAATTGCGATCTCAAAATGACTAGAAGATCCGATAATTACCGTGATTATAGCTTCCTTATATCTCATTTTAAAGATCTTCGTGATGAATACATTATATCCTACAACAATGACAAATCCTAGGAGTAAGGGGATTGAAACCAATAATAGCAAATCGGGGTTATTAATCAAAACATTTCCATTTAATGAAAAAAGCACGATTAGTGTAACTAATAAAGCGCTAATCGAAATCTTTCCAACAACGGGGCGATAAGTATTGTTGAACCAATCATCTCCTTTAATTGATACGATGAGTTTCTTCGTAATGATCCCTAATAGCAAGGGAATGCCAATAAAAATGATTAGTGATATTATTAACTGCATCACATCAATTGGAATATTCTGCAATCCTGTGAGTAATGAAACCACACCTACATATAAGAAGATAATTGTAATGGTATTTAAACTCGTATTTAACACATTTTGTTCTTGATTCCCTTTTGCCATCCATAGGGTCTATAAGGTAAATCCTTTATTTAGATATCCCCAAACGAGAACCATAGCTGTGCATGGACTGCTACTGAGTAAGATTATTGCTACTATTAATTGCTCGTAACCTTGTAAAAATATACGTGCCATAAGTAAACCAACAAATGGTGCTACAAGCCAATTTGAAATTAAAGTCAGAATAATTGGTTTAGGATTTTTACCCAATTTTTTTAATTCTGAAACTTGCAAATTTAGCATTGCAGGGTACATCATTAAAAATAAACAAATTCCAATTGGAATGGAAATTTCTCCGATTTTTAATGAATTTATTGTTTGACTTATCTCTGGTACAAGTTGCGAGAGTAATATTCCAATGATAATGCATATAGCAACCCATAAAGGTAAAAATTTCTCAAAGATTCCAATTTTTTTTTCCTCAGAACTTTCTAACTCATTCATTTTATCAGATTTTAATAGTTTTTTAGTTTGAGATATAATTTAATTAATTCATATAAAAATATTTCGATTTGAATAAAAGTTTTTAAATCCGATTATACTATTATATTATTAGGAAGTACCTTAAAATAATAAGCCTAGGTTTTTATCATAAAAAACGATCGTGAAAATGAAATCAAAGAAATGTTATGTAGTTGTGAAGATGTCAAAAATTCAAATGTATATTTTAAAGAATTGCATGAATTAGGAAACACTCTGAGAAAAGATGAGCAATTAAATAACCTACTCATTTTTCTGAGTGCTTTAGGAAATAAGGAGCGTTTTATAATATTTACTTCTTTAAAAGAGAAAGATAGATGTGTTTGTGAATTAGAAGTTATTCTTAAGAAATCTCAACCTTCAATTTCTCATCATTTAAGAATACTTGAAGAGGCTGGTCTAATCAGGGGATGGAAGAAAGGTAAATTTACATATTACGGAATACAACATAAGAACTTCAAAATTAATTTAACTGATTTAATTGAGAACTTGAAAGAAAATAATGTAATAGCTGGTTTTTGAGGTACATTAAAGTGGCAGTCACATACATGAGAAAATTGGAAGAAGAACCTGAAACATATGATTCGAACTTCACCACATTAACCAATGGTATAAACCTAGAAGTTCATGACTGGGTACTAAATCACCTCAAAGAAAGTAAAACGATTTTAGAAGTAGGATGCGGAACTGGTATTCTCGCTTCGAAAATGGTCAATAATGGCAGAAGTGTGGTTGCCATTGATAAAAATTTTCAAATGATAAATCAATCAATGTTGAACTTTCCTTCAGATATCGATGGAACATTACTCTATCAAATAGGAACATTTAAGGATTTACCGGTTCCACCAAATTCTCAAGATGTTATTGTGAGCACATTTATGTTATCAGAACTTCGCCCATTTGAACAACAAATATTCTTGCGTAATTCGTGGACAGCATTAAAACAAGAAGGCAGATTAATAATAGGTGCTGAATTCGTTCCATCGGGTTTTTGGAAAATAGGTTTTAAATTAAATAGATGGAGATATAAAAAAAAATTACACAGGCTTAGTCTAAAAAATACTTATCTCGTGAAATGGTTTATAAATTATTTCGCACCTATAGGATTCAATTTAGTTGACAGTAAAAAATGGAACCATGGATCCATTCAAGCATTAGAATTAATGAAAGTTGATGAAGATAATTCCAATGAACCGGGTTATTATGAACCACCCCAAAAAAAATACAGGGGGATAGGATCCCAATTCAGAATTTTTAGATGTACTCTAACGGGTCAAGCCGATAGAGTTCCTATTGAGCCGGGGATTTATCGATCGGGAAACCCGACGAAAAATTCTCCAATTATAGTCACTTCGAATTATGATTTTACATACATCAAAGTAATGAGAAATTTGCGCCATATCGATACTTGGGTTTTATGTGTGGATAGTAATGGAATTAATGTGTGGTGCGCTGCAAGGGGTAATGATTTTGGTAATGAACAAATCCTAGAAGCGGTAGAAGCGACGGGAATCAAAAATTTTACAGACCAAAAAACTTTAATTCTCCCTCAACTATCCGCAGGCGGAGTTTCAATACCACAATTACCAAAAAAATCTGAAAAATTTCCTTTTAAAATCAAATTTGGGCCGGTATGGTCTAAACATCTTCCACAATATCTTGAAGAAAAACCTAATAAAAAGCCAGATTATATGAAGTTAGCTAAATTTAGTTTATCCCATAGAATGAGAGCATGGGTCACGCATACAACATTTTTATTAAGAAAGATCTTTTTACTGCCAATCATTGGGTTCTTAGCTATTTTTGTATTAAGCCTACCATGGATAAACAAGCTTAATTGGGTTGCGGAATTAATATCATGGATCATTATATCTAATGCTTTAATAGCAATTTTATTTCCTCTTTCAAGTTTCACGAGGAGTTTCATAAAGAAAGGAATGGTTTTTGGGTTTATCACATCAATAGTTCTTGGTGGAATATCATGGTTATTACATGGCTCGCTCATATTCATTTTATTGAATGTGATTTTATTCTTTTGGATCGCATTTTTTTCTACGATGTCGTTTAGCGGATATACCATGGCAACCAGTCCAAGAGAAATTCAGGAAGAATATTCAAGTTTTAAGAAAATAAATAAATTTTTACTAATTATTGGTATCATTTTATCGATAATTGGAATTATAATCTATTAAAAAAACCATAAAAAAATAAAAATAAATAATAAATAAAGATATTAAAATAAAAGTGAAATTAATGACAGAATTAAAAAGTGATTCATGTTGCAGTCCATCAACAAGCCTAAACCAATTACCGAACATCCGAATACTTATTGATCAAAAATTGTGTACTGGTTGTGGACTATGTGGAGAAGTATGCCCATTTGGACTCCCTCAACCCATAGAAAATGGGAAATATAAAATTTCTGATGTAAATTTATGTACCGAGTGTAGTGCTTGTAAAAGAAATTGCCCAGTTGATGCTATATCAATGTATGAGCAAAAAGGTTGTGGATGTTTATGGGATGCAAGGCAGCGAATTAAGAACAAGGGTTCAACGAACTCTTGCTGTAATTAAAATAACAAATAAAAGTGAGGATTTAAAAAATGAATGAAAAAAGTATAAATGATGAAATAAAGGTAGTTGAGGATTCTTGTGGATGTGGGTGTACATGTTCTGAAGCAGAAGAATCAAAAGTTGAGAAAGTTTCAAAATTAGAAGAATTAGAGAATTCAAATGAGAAATTCAATGATTCAAGTAAGTTATATATAGATATTTACGTACCCTTAGATGCGTGCGCATGTGAATGGTCTCAATTCATGAACTTAATGTTCTCAGCAATTACACCATATATTAAATATATCAAACACGAAACAAAATCACTAAATACTGAGG
>Ga0307425_1002001_pt1 | contig 11807 bp, 12 predicted proteins | sample SalMarWE160330MG_FD_202152 | JGI IMG/M metagenome (GOLD analysis project Ga0307425, IMG submission 202152) | Salt marsh sediment microbial communities from the Plum Island Ecosystem LTER, Massachusetts, United States - WE1603-30 | ecosystem: Environmental > Aquatic > Marine > Intertidal zone >... | reverse complement strand
AGCAGCGAACGGGAGGTGTCTGCGGCTGCAACCGTTTGGGTTTCGGCGGCGATATGGCTGAAAAAGAGCCCCGTGCCGCATCCAACGTCAAGAACGCTGTCGTGCATGTCCAAGTGTTTTAAGGCTGCGTGGTACTTTGCTGCCTGTTCCTCAGCGTACCGCTCATCATACATTCTGGCGGTCAAGTCGTAACGCCGCATAACCTTGCGCTTCTGGCTCCACTTGTTCACGGGCTGAACCTTCAGAAATCTTATGTACACTGGAACCCTCTAAAATACTTGGCTGACTGAAATGCAAAAAGACAAAGTAACGGTCCTAACTAACCCAGCGCTGGCGGAAGCGGCAGCGGTGATTGAGAAGGCGTTTATGCAGAGAAGAACGCTCATAGTGGCGGGCAAATGCAGTGTTCGCTACACAGGACGCGCCAAGTCAACGCTTGAGCCCGGCGAACGCCTATTAATCATCAAAGAGGACGGGTCGCTGCTTGTTCACCGCCCAGTCGGCTACGAACCCGTCAACTGGCAGCCTTCAGGAAGCGTTTTCCATGTGCAAGCAAAAGCCGACGCAATGGAGGTTCACGCGGTCAGGCAGAAACCCCGAGAAAACGTGCGAGTAACCTTCAGCGAGGTTTTCATGGTTTCAGCCCTAAGCCTAGTGGATTCGGGAGAGTTCGCGCTTTACGCCAGCGAACAAGACATGCACAAGGCGATACTGCTCAAGCCTTCGCTTCTGGAGGAGGGCTTCAAACCCATAAGCTACGAGAAGAAAGTTGAGCCGGGTTTCGTGGACGTTTACGGCGTGGACAAGAACGGAAGGCTTGTGGTGGTGGAGGTTAAGAGGAAAACAGCGGGAAAAGACGCGGTGCTCCAGCTTGCCAAGTACATAGACGCCATAAAAGGCAAAGCAGACCGTGAACTTCGAGGGGTGCTTGTTGCGCCCAGTCTCGGTAAGGATGTGCAGAGGCTTCTGGTGACGTTGGGGTTGGAGTTTAAGGCGTTAGACCCTAAGAAATGCGCCAAGGAATTGAAAAAAACTGAAACCAAAAAACTGGAAACGTTTTTCAAGTGAAAAAGCGAATGAACAAAATCTGCTACGCGTGAATCTCAGGCGTATCCTTACTGGATAAAAGGAAAGAGACAAACCTTAAATCCGTTGTACTTCTCAATTAAGGGTATGTCAGAGGAGCTAGGGCGTTACCTTTCCAGTTATATTCAAAGCCGTGTGGGAGTGTTCAAGAAGTATCTTTTAGCGGCTTTGGACAACAACGACCACTGCATATGGTACTTGGAATCAACTGAAGGTATGCTGGTTCCGTCTTCAGATTTGAAGAACTGCCAGCTTCTGAGGGATGCTCAACTTTTTACCGAGGACGTTAGAATGTCAAGAAACGGGCGCAACACGTACAAGATTTATTGTTTGACGGAGTTGGGCATGAATTTGGCTACGGAAATTAGGAAAGAAGGCTTAGAAGGCAACAAACCAGAAAAATAAAAGCAACACCAAGCGCCGCCAACAACCGCTGTTTATAACCTACCTGCGTTTTAGACACCTTCTTTCTAACAAATTATTTAAGCTTCCCATTGCTCAATGGGTGGCTATGAGCGCTGTACTTTCGCCCTTTGAAACATTAGGACTCTACTCCGTGGTGGCGGTAGCTGTCGGCGCATTAATTTATGCATTAATTTTGAGAAGAGAGGTGCTTCGGGAGAGCACAGGCTCAGGCAAAGTGAAAGAGGTTTGGAACGGAATCAGGTCAGGAGCAAACGCCTACCTGAAAACCCAATTCAGATCTTTAATCTTGTTTATAGGCGTCTTGGGCGCTTTCCTCTATATCTCGGCGGCGCTTGACCCGTCGATTGCCAACAACCCAGAGATTTCTAACCCGATTTTCATAATAATCGGCAGGGTCGGCGCGTTTTTGATCGGAGCTTTCTTCTCCGCCATGATTGGCTATTTTGGAATGAACATGGCTGTGCAGGGAAACATACGCGTCTCCGAAGCCTCCCGCAAAGGCTTTCGCGAAGCGCTCCGCATCGCGTACCGCACGGGAACCATAACTGGCATGCTCACCGATGGGCTGGGTCTCTTGGGCGGAACCATAATTTTCTTGATTTATGTTGAACACTCACCCGCTGTTCTTCTAGGCTTCGGGTTCGGCGGTACGTTGCTTGCGTTGTTTATGAGGGTCGGCGGCGGAATCTACACTAAAGCAGCAGACATAGGCGCTGACTTAGTCGGCAAAGTTGAGATAGGAATTCCTGAAGATGACCCTCGAAACGCGGCGGTCGTGGCGGATCTTGTGGGAGACAACGTAGGTGACTGCGCGGGGATGGCTGCGGACATTTTTGAATCCTACGAGGTGACGATGGTTTCGGCGCTTATCTTGGGTTTAGCCATAGCCACGCAAGGGCCCATATTTGAGGCTAAATGGATTGTTTTTCCCTTGTTAGCGCGTGGAATAGGCATCGTAAGCACCGTGATAGGAACTTACGCTGTTTCAATATGGCCTGAAAGGTGGACGAGAGGCGACGCTTTCAAGGCGATGGACTTATCATATGACCTGTCAAGTGTCATTTCTGCAGCCAGCTTTCTGCTTCTGTCCTTATTTTACGTAAACGATATCAGAGTGTTCTTAGTCACCACGATGGGGATAGTCCTCGCGATAAGCTTCAACAAGCTTGCAAACCATTTCACCAGCCCAAGCAAGGGTCCCGTTGATAAAGTGGCGGCAACAAGCAAAACAGGATCAGCCACTCTGATTTTGCAGGGTCTGGCGTTGGGATTTGAGAGCACCGTTTGGACAACACTGCTAATCGGACTTACTATTGCGGTTTCTGTCATAATTTGGTTTGGAGCAGGGATACTGTTCGCGTTCTACGGGGTAGCCCTCGCCAGCATCGGCATGCTAACGCAGACAGGCAACAACGTAGCCATGGACACGTTTGGCCCCATAGTGGACAACGCAAACGGCATAGGTGAAATGGCTGGGCTTGAAGGGGAACCGCGTCAGATTCTTGCCGACTTGGACGCTTCGGGCAACACAACCAAGGCAATCACCAAATCCTTAGCCATAGCCTCAGCGGTGCTGGCTGCGGTGTCGCTTTTTTCCGCGTTCACCGAAACCCTGAACGTTAACCTCGATATTGCGGACCCCTTGGTCTTCGTGGGGCTTTTAGTCGGCGGTTCACTTCCGTTTCTGTTCAGTTTCATATCCATAAGGGCGGTCAGCAGGGCAGCCGGAAAAATCATCGAGGAGGTCAGGAAGCAATTCAAGATTCCTGGAATTATTGAGGGCTTGAAACTTCCAGACTACGCCTCAGTCGTGAGCATATGCACTTCGGCTGCGCAGCGGGAACTGGCGAGCTTGGCCATAATCGCGATACTAACTCCTTTGGCGGTTGGAACTCTCTTGGGCGCAGCAGCTTGGGGAGGATTCTTGGCAGGAGTAATATTGACTGGGCAGCTTTTAGCCGTGTTCATGGCAAATTCTGGTGGTGCATGGGATAACGCCAAGAAGAAGATAGAAGATGGCTATTACGGAGGCAAATACTCAGAAAGCCACAAGGCGTCAGTGGTGGGCGACACGGTGGGAGACCCGTTAAAAGACACTGCTGGACCCGCTTTGAATCCGATGATTAAGGTGATTAACCTGATTTCACTGCTTTTCTCAGGTGTCATACTATCGCTGGGTAACGTGCTCTCAGTCGAAATTCCGAATACGGGAATCCAAATACCTGTCGTATCGATTGCTCTCTCATTGGTTTTGATAGGCATAATCGGGGCAGCAATAGTCTACAGCAAGCGTGAGACAGAGGAAGAAGAGAGAGCACGTGATGTTGAAGGACCGGTTCCAAGCGACATTCTCGCTGAACCCAACCCTGTGGAAGTGAACGCGGATTTCGTTGTGAACGCCACGCTTGACGATTCCAGCACTGGCGGCTCAAAAATAGCCTCTGCTGAATACAGCCTTGACGGAACAACGTGGCGGTCGATGGAACCTGCAGACGGCGCTATGGACACTCCGATCGAGAAGATAGTGGCAAAGTTGTCAGTGACGAAAGCAGGGGTTTACAATCTGCAAGTGCACGGCTCCGATGAACTGGGCAACGTGGCTTCTGAAAAATCCATTGTCCTTATAGTTTATGACCCAGACGGCGCTGCAACAGGCGATGGTAGCATAAAATCCCCAGTTGGAGCCTACACAGCCGACCCAACGCTTACGGGAAAAGCAAAATTCAAGTTTGATGCCGAGTACCGTAAGGGGAACACGGTTCCGACAGGTCAAACCGAGTTCATATTCCAAGCCGCAGACATGACCTTTAAAAGCACCAGCTACGATTGGCTCGTCGTCTCAGAATCAAAAGCGCGTTGCTTGGGTACGGGCACAATTAACGGTTCAGGAAAATACGGGTTCATGCTGATTGTGGTTGACGAGCCGGCCAGAGGCGCGAGCAAATCGAAAAAATTCAGAATGAAAATCTGGGACAAAACAACAGGCAAGACGGTCTACGATAACAATTTAGGCTATCCAGAGGACATTACGCCGACAACTTTGGTGTCAAGCGGCAGCGTCGACGTTCACGTCAAGCAGTGTCAGCCAGAAAAGTGATAAGGAAGAACCGCCAACTATAGTTTTTAGGAGCGAAGGCGAATCTTGAATTTGTGGAAGGACATTCCAGTCGGAGATAAACCGCCGGAACTGCTGAACATGGTTATTGAAGTCATGAGCACTTCCAGAGACAAGTACGAGTATAATATAGACTGGGAAATCTTGGTGCTGGACAGGATAATTCCCTCATCTGTCGTGTTCCCCGTTGATTACGGTTTCGTCCCGCAAACCTGGTTTGATGATGGTGACCCGTTGGACATCATGGCGTTGAGCTTCGAGCCTTTAGAGGTCGGGTGCATAGCAAAAGTCCGAGTCATAGGCGCCTTAATAATTGAAGACGAGGAAGGACTCGACGCAAAAATCCTATCAGTGCTTGAGAACGACGCGAGATTCGAAGGCTACAATGACATAACTGATGTGCACCAGCATCAGCTAAAGATGATTCAGGAGTTTTTTGAGACCTACAAGAGGCTGGAGCCGCACAAGTGGGCTAAAACAAGAGAATGGAAGAAAGCCGCGGAAGCCAAGAAAATCGTGAATTACTCCATGGAATTATACCAAGAAAGAATAAAACTGCCCCAGAATCAACTTAAATAAACCGCATTCTCTGGGTGTTTCAGGCGATTTTTTGGTTTAAGCTTAGATGCTCCTTCTCTGAAATCCAGCCTTCCTTTCTTATGTACTCCAGTCCTTTTCGGATGCTCTCACGCTTCGAAACCGTGCTTAGTAGGTTGGCTCTTTCACCCATTTCCCGCATTTCCGTTTCAAAAACCGCGTTCTGCTGCGCTAGCACCTGAATGGTATCCATCAGGGAAGTGATGACTTCAAAGCGGGGAACAAGGAGCTGCTTGATTTTTGCCTTGCCTAAAGCGCTCTTAAGCTTGGTGGAAAGCCCAACGGTGTTCGCTTCTGAGGGAGGAAGAATCAGGTAGCGTTTCTTTGAATCCACCTTGTAGCAGATTACATAGAAGGGAACATAAAACAACACCGCTTCTTTCAGCTCAGATTCATTTTTGACGCCTAGCTCCCTAAAGTTTTCGATGCCTGTTTCTCTTAGCTTGACGGTTCTGCTGAGCTGTTCAAGTATAACCTTGGTTTGCTGCTCCAACTTGTCGGCTTCTTGCTTGTAAAGCAGGATTTTCGCGTCACGGGAAGATTCAAGGTCCAGCAGTGGCTGGCGCGCTTCTTTTGTCTTATTCTCTAATTCGGACCGTAAATTGAAAATTTCTAGGGATTTGCGATCTTCCAAGTCTCTGAGGGATTTTTCTGTTTCCTTCAACTGGTCATCAATGTCGGAAAGCGCCTTCTTTGTTTCACTCGCTTTCTCTTTCCACTTATCTTCGCCAACAGCGTTATCTTTTTCTGCGCAGGTCTTAGCTTCCAGTTTGCAATGTTCAATTTTCGCAAGAGCTCGCTCCCTCGACTTTTCAAGTTTCACTTTTCTTTTTTGGACAGGGAGATGTTGGCGCTCGAAAGCCTTTGTAGATTCTATGATTTGATGGTCGTATGCTTCTTTGAGACGATATAATTTCGGAGTGACCAGCTCTTCTTGCGCGTTAATTTTAACACTGACTTCTTCCTTGACGGCTCGAGTTTTGCTTCGCAGCACTTGTGTGTAGTGGTTGGTTGCCTTGTTTATGAACTTCATACATCTGTAAAAGCCGTCAACGTCTTTTTTGAAAGAGGCATAAAGACTCTCAAGTTCCTTTAAAATAGAAGCGATTGTCGATTCATCTAAAGTTGGAGAAAGCAGCCCAACGTTGGCAGGTTCATCCTCTGTTTCTTTTGCCTCGGGGCGGTAAGATTCAAACTCGCTCAGGAATTCAGGTTCTTTTATTAAACCGTTTACTACAACCGCCTCTTCTGTCACTGGAGCCTGAAAATAGTTGAGGTGGTCGGAGAGGAAAGCCATATGAGTTTCCCGTGTCTTAGAACTTCTTTTGAGGTTCTCAATGAAAACGTTAACATCAGGAATTACGGCATACCGCAGTGTATGGCTAGACCTGTTAAAGCCGTCGAAAATCAGGGTTGTTTCAGACCATGGGAAAAGCCAAAGCGGATAGCCCACTTTAGCGATGAACGTGATTTTTTCTTCAGAGCGCCTTGAAAGTATGCCGCCGCCTTTTGGCCTATCAAGTTCTGCCAGCGAGAAAACAGCGGCTACCTCCAAGTCGGATGTAAAGGGTTCTTTACGGTTTTCTGAAAGAGAGGAGAAAGGTAGAAGAAACTGCTTATACGCTGAGCCGATGCCTGACATTAGGGGTCCCCAATATAATTGCAGGTGGTATCATTTTAAGATTTGTCATTAACTTCTGATACCGCCAGAAAAAAAGTCTGTTATCTTCTTTTGGAAAAGCGCGTTTTTCAAAAGCTCGCTCTGCCGGATCCACCGCTGGAGTGGAATTTCAAATCGGCTACTGATGAACTTTAATGATTCCCCCAGACTGTTGAAGAGATGCGGTTTCTGTCGCATGGCGTTGCGCACGTTTTCCCGCACTTGCCACACGCCCACGGGCATTATGTAGCCTGGACGAGCTTCACGCAGCACGACCACGGTGGCTTGCCGCCTTTCTTTGATGAGCCGCTCGCAAACTGCTAACCGAGCCGAGTAGTAGCAGCCACCTATCTCCGCGTAAGTTGTCCGCCCATCGTTGCCTTCATAGTCTGAGAATATGGCAGTTTTCCTACCATGCGGATTCCAGACCGTGCCGGGGTACCACGCCTCCATGGACTCGTAGCTCCACTGGGCGGGAATCATCAAAATCTCGAAAATGTTGTCCAAGTAAACCGACTCGTAGACGCGGTACTTGTTTATTTCAGGAAAAGTTTTCACTGTTTCAGCCAAGTTTTTGGAGATCATGTCGTCCACGGCGGTTATGCTCCAGCGTGTAGGCACTAAACGCCTGTTCTTCTCTATGCCGAAGGCGCCGACGCTGAAGGCTTTCTGAATCTTCGTAACCATCACACCCCGCCCGAAAAGCTCCAGCACAGCCTGCGTAGCACGCAAATCGGTATCGTAATAGGCTTTTTCTATCCGTTGTTCATACCGGGCGTTGCCAACGTGCAGGTCTCGTATGGGCGCGGATGGACCGAAGGGTTGGACGGCGTCGTCCATGAATATTGATCCTCTGGGCTTTTTTGTAAGGTTCAGTTCGGTGTCTACGCTGGTTTCGGCAAGCGCTAACTCGCGAGTGTGCTCCATTATCTTGCCTCCCTCATTGAACTTCTGCACGTGAACGCGGTGTTTGCCACGGATAAGTAGCGATCGGAAGCCCACGATTTCGTCAATTGACCTTCCGAACCACTGTTCTGGCAGGTCGTAGATGCCTGTGTCTTCGTGGATGGGCGGCACGAGAGGCCCCACGTAGACGTTTGGGTAGCCAATTCTTCCGATGAACACGCTTGGCGGCGAGACGCCTGAAATGTCTTGGGTTGACATCAACGGCACGCTTTTCAGGAAATAGTTGACTTTAACCATGATTGGGCAACGAGTTTTTCCGCAGAGAAACCGTGAACCCTTGCATAGGACGCATAGGCTGCTTTGTGAAGCGCGGGTGGCAATCTGGTTTTCTTCGACAGCTGAATTGTTGTTGCGTTTTATATGGTTAAGTAGCCAATTGTCTGGGGCGTTTGCATTATGAGGTTTAGATTGAAGGGTCATGGTCTTCTTTGATGATGGATATAACGGCTTCTTATGCTTTCCGTATTGGAAAAGCTCAAAATTCAAGGTGTTCCTAGCGAAAAATCAAGCAAGTTCAGACGCCAAGTTGTCAAAATACTACATTGTTAACGCATTCGTTTTTTCTCTATAGGAAAGCTCTAGAAAATCAGCCAGTTTCTTCTTGAGTTCAATAACAGTTTATAAAACTCCTAGGGTGAAGAGTCAGGTTGGAGGAGAAGGAGAATTTGCGTAAAGCGTCAAAAATAGGCGTAATTGTGCTTCTAAGTTTAATGTTTGTAGGTGTAGGTGCATTTGTTTATGCTCAGACACAAGGCTCAGTGTAGCGCGCGCGACCTGAATGACAATAGAAGGCAAGACTTGATTGGAAATTGAACGACGTTTGAGTTGACGGTGTCAACAAACGTCTGCGTCCTGGCGTACATCTTGGTGATTCCAGAAGGGCCTCTTGGAACCTTAACCGCTGGTGCAGCATGCGCATTTGCCTTCATGTTCTGGAAGAGGGGTGGACACCTGAAAAAGCAAAAATTGAGCTAGACGGCTCTCGCAACCTCTGCTCCGTTTTTCCAGCATATACCTCCCATTTCTATCATCTTGGGATTCCAATGTTCGGAAGTCTTATTAGGCATACAAAAGGGAAATAGCAGAGTGGCAGGTGCACGCGTTGAAGACGGCTTTGTTTATTTGCACACACAATTCTGCGCGTTCCCAGATGGCAGAGGCTTTTCTGAACGCGCTTTGCGGAGATAAGTACGAGGCAAAAAGCGCTGGCGTCACGCCAACAGGGATTAACCCTTACGTTGCGAAAGTGATGGCTGAGGTGGGCATAGACCTTTCAACGCACAGGTCTAAGAGCATCATGGAATTTCAAGGAAAAAACTTTGACTACGTAGTCACGGTCTGCGACCCGGCACGCGAAAACTGCCCGTTCTTTCCCGGAGAAAACCTGATTGACAAGAGTTTTCCAGACCCAGCAACGTTCACAGGAACGGAAGAGGAAGTACTGCCGAAAGTCAGAGTTGTCAGAGACGATATAAAAAGCTGGATAGAGGACACTTTCTGCAAAGAGAACCTCCCAAGAGGTGACTTGAGTGAACTTTATAGAGGATGAGAATGCTAGTCAGAACCAGTGGCGGAGATGGCGTTGAAGGATGAAAAAGTACTTCAAGAACTGCTGGATGGAGTTCTATCCAAGAAAGATGCAATTAGATACGGCAGTTTCAAGGCGTTAAACGTCCTAAGCGAGAGGCATCCTGAAAGGCTGTATGGCAAGTGGGATTTCTTCGCCGACCTGTTGGGCAGCGCCAACACTCACCAAAAGTACATCGCCATCTACATCATTGCGAACCTGACAAAAGCTGACCCGGAAAACAGGTTTGAAAAAATCTTTGACACTTACTACGGGTTGTTGGGCGACAAAAGTGTCATTCCGCCTGCGCACGTGACGCTTAACTCGGGAAAAATCGCTTTGGCAAAGCCTAAGCTCCGGGCGAAGATAACGAACAGGCTGCTAGACATTGACAATACGGTGCAGAGGCACACGGACCTTGTTAAAGCCAGTGCCATCGAAGCGTTTGACACCTATTTTGGGGAGAGCAAGGATCAGGAGAGGATAATTGAGTTTGTTAAGGCGCAGCTGGACTGTGAGAGCCCGAAGACGCGAAAGATGGCGAAGGCGTTCTTGAAGAAATGGAGTAAAGAGTGACGGGGAAAATCACGTGGATGCAGAGAGTCATTGGTCTTCGAAGATGAATAGGTCGTCTATGGTTGTCTTCAGGGCTTTGGCTATTTGGTGTGCCAGCATGAGTGAGGTGTTATATTTGCCTTTTTCGAGATAGAGTATTGTTTCTCTTCTTACGCCGACTTGTCTTGCGAGGTCGTCTTGGGTCATGTCGTATCTGGCTCTTAATTCTTTGATTCTTGTTTTGAATTGCATGGTTAGTCGTCTTTTCTGCCATAGTACCAACGTAATATTAGGAAGGATACATTGGAAACTAAGAGTACTGCTATCAACAGGTAGCCGGCGTCAACGTTCTGCAGGTTTGACAGTTCTCTGCCGAACATGAGAATGAACATGAGCGCTATCGTGAAGTATGAGCCTATGATCAGGGCGGAGTTTGCGGCTTTTCCTGTGATGCGTTGGGTGCGTTCGTCTTCTGAGGGGAACCCTTCTTTTCGGTCTTTGCGTATTCTCCACACTACAAAAATGCCAATCAGCACGACCAAGACGGCTATTCCGATGCTTGTAATTGGCCAAGTTATGTCAGCCATGCTGTCACCTCCCCGCATCTTCAACGTTCGCAGTTGTGCATTGTGACTGTTGGAAGCTTTTCAGCACTCTTGTCTTGTGGGAGGCGCTTATCAAGCCTATTCCGACTATGCCAGTGACTATAGCTGCACCCACGGTTCTGTCGCCGAAGATGCTGCCGGTTACCATTAGAAGAGCGCCTGCTAAGCACAAAGTAACTCCTACAGCGAGCGCGCGCGAACGAAAGAACGCGCCTTGAAAAATTTCAAATTTATTGGAAGAGGCTTAAAGGGCGTTTTTATCATGGAGAGGGGATGATTCTAAAGTTAACGCACAGCGTTATGAGCGCCCAAACATAACGAGTATTTCGCGAAAACTCACATTTAAACTTACCCCAAACGCATCCACGTATGGCAAATCAATCATAGAACCTTTTCAGCACCTTCAACGCATTCAGCGTAATCCATTTGCTACTGTTGCCTTTCTGCTCAATGCTTGTTTGAAAACGCCCATTAAAGCTATTTTCCAATTTCCACCTGCCCTGCTCATCCTGCTTCGACAAAACCAAATCAACAGCCTCCTGCATCCGCTCGTCCTTACAGCCGAGCTTTGTCAATATGCCCAAGACTTCCAGCACATCCGTCTGGTACATCAACGGAAAACCAAACCGCAGCCAACTAGGCTTCGACACCCGGCTCAAGTCGTGGCTTCTTTTGTAAATGTGATGCTTAAGCAGGTACTTAACGCTCCTGTCGATAGTATCCACTACGCCCGCAGACCGTTTTTCAACAGGAATTTCCGCCAGCGCCTTAAGGGCTTTAACCACGCCCATGTGGCAAGAATGCTTCCCAAAACAGCTTGTTGCTTTCTCATAAGGCCAAATCTTAGGTGGCCACGCTTCCCCATCATCAAACCGCTGATACTTTACAATCCAGTCTATCCCACGCTGAACCCGCGGGTCATTCAAAAAGCCCAGACGAATCAAACTCCACACCATGTTACCCGTCAAACACGGAAGCACGCCACTATACCTGCCGCCACCCACCTTAACGCTTAACCATGCTGAGAAACCACTGCTCTTGCGGTCCTGAGAATTCTCCAAGATAAACTCACACGCCTTCTTGACACGCTCATCCTTTCCGTCAGCCCCAAGCTCAGACAGAATAATGAGCTGCCAAACTGTTCCCTTGTACTTGGCGGTGTAAAACTTTTCAGGAGCCTCCCAGTAACCGCCGTCATTCTGTTTAGCCAAAATCTTTGGTACCATACCA
>Ga0307425_1002000_pt1 | contig 11817 bp, 13 predicted proteins | sample SalMarWE160330MG_FD_202152 | JGI IMG/M metagenome (GOLD analysis project Ga0307425, IMG submission 202152) | Salt marsh sediment microbial communities from the Plum Island Ecosystem LTER, Massachusetts, United States - WE1603-30 | ecosystem: Environmental > Aquatic > Marine > Intertidal zone >... | reverse complement strand
TTTTTATGCGTCATACTCGCGAGGAAGTAATCAAACGTACTATTCAGGAGTTCGACCGCCTGGATCATCTGGTTAACAACCTTACCGATGAGGATTGGAATAGATTGCTAACCAGACCCGAGACCAAAGACCCTTGGACAGTGAAAGATGCACTAGCGCATATTACCCATTGGAAAGCTGACGTGGTCAGAAAAATCAAGAAACAACCCATACCGGTAGAGGAGAAAGGGCTTAGTTGGACGGATGGGAACCACCTCATCTACGAGCGTTGGCGAGATCGCTCCCCGCAAGAGATTTTAGCCTGGCACAGGCAAGTTCAGGAGGATGTACTGGCTGCGCTTCAATATGCACCCGTAGAATGGTTCAGTGACAGGGAGCGCCGACCGGAATGGCCCTTTGATCTTGACGGTCACTCCGGCTACCATCGCGTAAAGGATATCGAACACGCGCTGAAAAAGTCAACAAAGTGAGTACCGCCCAGCACAGCATGCAGCCGACTGGTGGGATTCTCAGCGCTCGGGCGCTGAGATGGGCGACGGTCGCAGCGGATTGCTCCCTCGCCCGATCGCCCCGCCAAAAGGAGTAAGTCTGTGCTCGAACATTTTCCGTCAAATCAGCTTCATCTCGTTCCACCCGCCAGCCGGTACATCCTCCGTGGGCGCTGCTTTCTTCGGGAATGCTTCGCGACGCGGACATAAACCGTTAGGCCGTTTCAAGCAAAAGCATAGGCAATACCCGCAAGAATAGATCTAAGGAGCCTTGTGTGCAAAAACAACGATTCGTTGGGTTGATACCAGTGATTCTTTTACTAATAACTGGTTGCAGCATATCTAACCAGATCGACAAAGAACAAAATAAATGGAAGGTGCTGGGGATTACGAACTACCACATTGTGATCAAGTTTTACGAAAACTTTGCGAACGGTATTGAGGCCCAACGCGATGTTACTGTAAAAAATGGTCGTGTTGTTAACTCTTCTTGTATCTTTGACAAATGTCCTGTTTTTGTTCTTGCAGATGTTTACACAGTTGACGACCTATTCTCAATTGCCCGAGGCTCAACGCTCCAATCGATGAGCTTGTTTGATGATCACAATGATTGTATGAAAGGTATAGAGTTTGATGAAACCTACGGATTCCCTCGGTCAATTCGTGTTGATTACCCAAGTGCTGCTGACGATGAACATTCAATTCAGGTAATATCATTTGAAGTATTGGAATGAAACTGGGACGAAACGTCCTAACGAAGCGTCCTGGACGATCGCCAGGATAATGCATTGGGCAGGAGGGATTCCCGGCGCTCAAGCGCCTTCCCAGGCCCCCAGCGGGTATCCCAGTCAAGCTCATCGTTCTGATGCCTTTCGGGAGGACGACTGGTGCTGCGCGAGGGACCTTCCCATCGCTTTGCTCCGCGACGTACCCCTGACCGGTGGGATGCGCCGAGATTTTCAAGCACGGGTTCTGATTGTAGAATTATTCTGATCGATCGGCGTTGGCCGGTCCCGCCCACAGCTCTCCTTATCCCGGCCCATCCGTTGTGGTCAACGGCGGTTGACCGTGGCTCCAGTCAGAGCAGGTGTGCGCTGTATTCTCACGATGAAGCCTTCCTAAGGATCGGTGGTTTGAATGTGGGCTCCTCAATAGTATGGATCTCCCCGACGACCTTCTTGATGAAGCCTTTGCTATTTACGAAGAGTTCGGCCCAAACAGGCTCATCGCGCGCAGGGAACGCTTGCAGAGCGTCTTCCGACAACTGTCCCCTGCAGAGATCGAAACACTGGTCGGGCGGATGGAAGCGGTGTCCGGGACCATCTGGCGCCTGGCGGAGCAGGGCGGTGAGATCAAGCTAGGAGGGGCCAAGGTGCGCGCAGTTCTGCAAGAGCAGCACCCGTTCCTGAAATCCAGAGGGCTGGAGAAGTCCGTGTTTTTGGTGAGTTACCTGGCCTGGCATGAAGGTTTTGATACATAGCTGCGTCTCACCTGTAGGCTCTGGTACAAGTGCACGGTACGTCGAATGGCTGTGCGGGAAAGTGACCTTGCCATCACTATTTCACTCACCACCGGAGCCGGCTCTAAAATTTAGGAGGATCATCATGATGAAGGAGAGACAGTATCGACCCCCACTCGCCATACTGGTGGTGTTCACTCTGGCTTTCTGCGCCTCGTGCACTGCAGCGCCGGATCCTGAAGCGTACCGCTTCGATTCGCCTTCTCTTTACTATTTCTACCAGCCGGAGGGCGACGACCCTGGCCAGACACATCCGCTTTTCATCGGTGTGCACGGCTCCTCCACCGAAGGCCGCAGTTGCTGGGATACCTGGCAGCCGCAGGCGGACGACCACGGCTACGCCCTGCTCTGCCCGGTGCTGGCTGACCCCGACGGCCGCCTGCACCAGCTACACGGCAACGAACGGCTGTACAATATTGTCTACCGGCTCTACCAGGAATACCCGCTCCAACCCATCATTTTCCTGGTCGGCTTTTCGGGAGGCGCCAGGTTCGTGCAGGGCTATGCTTTTATGAACCCGGCTTACGTGAGCGGGGTCTCGGTGATCGCCGGCGCGGATTACTACCCACCCTCCCAGGCGACTGGACAGGTACGCTTCGCGGTGATCGTCGGCGACCGGGATAATCCGCTGACGGCTCAGGATGCCTGGAGCCTGGATGCGTTACTGCGTGAAAGCGGATACCAGGTCGAGTTGCACGTATTATCGGGTGTGGGCCACGAGATCACCCCGGAGGCGGTCGAGATCACGCTGGAGCTGTACGATCAGGTCAACAAGGGTCGATGACCTCGCTGGGATGCACGGTAAAACCTTTAACAGCCTATTGCACCTGTCTGGAGAATGCCTATGGACGTATGGTCACTGTATGAACTTATGAAGAAGAGCCGCCAGTTTGAGGAAGCGGTCACGCAACTATGGAAGGACGGTCTGATCTCTGGCGAGATGCACCTGGGAACAGGAGAAGAGGCGATCATGGCAGGGGTGGTCTCTCATTTGCGCTCTGGCGACGCCATGGCCGTGGATCATCGGGGCAGTGCAGCCTTTTTGATGCGCGGTGTGGACCCGGTCTTATTACTGAAAGAGATGCTTGGTCAGGAGGACGGGCTGTGTGGCGGTCAGGGTGGCCACATGCACCTGCTATCAAAAAAACATCTGGCAGCGAGTTCGGGAATTGTTGGGGCAGAAGGGCCCATGGTAATCGGATTCGCCCTGGCAGCCCAAACCCTGCGCCCCGGAACAGTCGCCGTCGCCTTTTTCGGCGAGGGAGCGCTGAACCAGGGCATGTTAATGGAATCCATCAACCTGGCGGCGGCCTGGAACCTGCCGGTCCTTTTCGTGTGCAAGGACGACGATTGGGCCATCACCACCAAACCCGGGACATCGACCCGCGGCGATATGGGGGATAGGGTCCGCGGGTTGGGTGTCAGCTATGTTGAGGTGTCCGGTCTGGATGTCGAGCAGGTCTGGAAGGTAGCGCACCAGGCTATCGCGCGGGCGCGCGCCGGGAAAGGCCCCACATTTCTCCGTGCACGTTGTGTGCACTTTGAGGGCCACTTCCTGGGCTTGCTGCTGCTCCGCCTTACGCGAAACCCGCTGCGGGAAGTACCGGCGATTGTGGGACCGCTACTCCGATCCTTTCTGCTTCCCGGCGGTGGTTCCCTGAGAGAACGCCTGGCCGGCGTACGACTGGTCCTATCCACCATCCTGTCAACACTGCGTGATCCACGCCGTACTTCATCCAATGATCCGGTATTGCGGGCGCGAGCGGGCCTGCTGTCGGACCCGGAGCGATTGAATGGATTGGATAATCGCATCCAGGCAGAGACCTCCGCCGTTGTCACTTCAGCCCTGCACGAGGTGTCTGTATGAAGACCATGTATTTTTCTGAAGCTATTGACGACGCGCTGGCTCAGGCCATGAAGGAAGACAATCGTATCCTTGTCTACGGCGAGGATGTTCCGCTGTTGCGCCGCAATCTGCTCGTCCGTTTTGGTCCGAAACGCGTCAGAGGCACGCCCATCAGTGAAAGCGCCTTTTTGGGCGCAGGTGTGGGAGCTGCTATGGCAGGTTTGCGCCCGGTAGTCGAACTCTACATGGTTGATTTTCTTGGGGTTGCGATGGATGCCCTGCTTAATCACGCCGCGAAGCTCGATGTCTTTTCAGGCGGCAGGTGGACGGCGCCCGTCGTGGTGCGCGCGCCTTGCGGCGGTGGCTACGGCGATGGCGGGCAGCACGAGCAGTCCCTTTGGGGCTGGCTGGCGCACATTCCTGGCCTGGTTGTGCTTGTGCCTGCCACGCCAGCCGACGCGGGCGGGTTGATGTCCGCGGCTTTGCACCATGATGGGCCGGTCATCTTCCTCGAACACAAGTTGCTGTCCGAATCCTTTCTGGAATTCCTGGGATCAGGGGGGCGCAGCACGGTGGAATACGATGTCCCTCGTGAAGGGGCTCGCGGGCCGGTTCCCAACCATTGGGAACCTCTCCCGATTGGCAAAGCTGTGATGCGGCGTGAAGGTAATGATCTGACGCTGGTCAGCGTGGGGGTTGGAGTTCACCGCGCTTTGGAAGCAGCCGCACGGCTTGAAAGTGAAGGAATTTCCACCTCGGTTTTGGACTTGAGGACCGTCGCTCCACTTGACAAAGAGTCGTTAGGTAATGCGGTGGCTCACACAGGTCGTTTGCTGGTGGTGGATGAGGACTATGAAAACTTTGGTCTCTCGGGAGAACTGGCAGCAGTCATACTGGAGGTGGGCATCCCATTTAAGTATGCCCGCGTCTGCACTCAAGCAACCATTCCATACGCCCGCAACCTGGAAGACCAGACCCTGCCGAACGTCGAGCGCATCCAAAGCGCTGCCAGATCCCTTCTGCAGCAATGAGCCACACCTGAACAGAAATGAATTGCGATTTACCTCATTCCAGCAGACCCGCCAAACTCAACACTCTCCTCTGGCAAAGATCATGCTGATCTGCGAGGGAGGCTAGAGGCTTAGCAGGCTCAGGATCCACACGATCAGCGGCGCGATTGCCAGCGCCGGCAGGAAGTTGCCCGTGCGTATCTGCTTGATCTCCAGCAGGCTGCTGACGGCCAGCCCCACCAGGATCAGGCCGCCGGCCGCGGTCATCTCGTTCAGCATGGGCGCCGTGACGACGGCGGTCAACTGGAAGGCCATCAGGCTGAGCCCACCCTGGAAGACCAGGATGACCAGCGTGGAGAATAGCACGCCCACCCCCAGCGTGGAGGCAAAGGCCAGGGCTGCAAACCCGTCCAGCACCGATTTGACCGCCAGCAGTTGATAATCTCCGGTCAGCCCGTCCTGGATGGAACCCAGGATGGTCATGGGCCCGACGCAGAACAACAGCGAAGCGGTCAGGAAGCCGCGCACGAAGTTCCCGCGGGATCCAATACCGCTTTCAGGGGCGCGTGTGAAGCGCTTTTCGAGCTCCTGGCCGAGCTTCTGCAACCCTGTTTCGATCTGCCACCATTCCCCCAGCAAGGCCCCTACCAGAATAGCCCCCAGCACGATGATCGGGTTCTCCGTTTTCAGGAACATCTGCAAACCGATCGCCGCGGTGAATAGCCCCAGGCCGGCGATGACAGTCGCCTTCAGGCGCTCGGGCAGGCGCGCGCCGAAGATCAGGCCTAAAACGCCGCCGATCAGGACCGTGACGATGTTGATGAGTGTGCCGGTCATGCGCCTAGGCTTTGGCCAGTGAGGTGTCGCGGCCGGCGGCCTGGTTTTCGGCCAGTTCAAGCACGAAACACAGCGAGGACAGGCGGTTCAGATAGCGCATCAGCGCCTGGTTGCTGAGGCCCTGGGCGGCGAATAACTTGGCCACACGCCGCTCAGCGCGGCGTACCACGGCACGCGCCAGCGAGAGCGCGGCCCCGCTGGGGGTGTCGCCAGGCAGGATAAAGGCCTCGGGCACCTTGACGGACTGATTGAGTTCGTCGATCTGCGCCTCGATCCAGGCCACGCGCGTGTCGTCGATGCCCTGGAATTTCTCGGCGTGCTCAGGCGTCGCGGCCACTTCGGACATGAGTTTGTAGAGGTCGCGCTGTGCCTGCTGCAGGATCACAGGCGTCGATGGCGCCTGGCAGGCGGCGCGCGCCAGCCCCAGGGCAGCGGAGGCTTCATCCAGGGCGCCAAGCGCCTCGATGCGAGGGTGGTGTTTGGAGACGCGGTTTTTGCCCAGCAAACCGGTGGTGCCGTCGTCTCCGGTACGGGTGTAGAAAGGCATGCCGGGAATTATAACGGCATTGTCTTTAAATGGGGTTCCGGGCGAGGCAAGCCTATCCGTGTCCACAGGCTCAAAAAGGAAGGGCGTTATAATCACGCCAGGTAACCCAATGTTGACACGTTATCATGAGGAAATCACACGCCAGGCCCTGGCAGAAGCTTTCAGTTCTGCCGCGCTGCAGGCGGTCGTGAATGCCAACCTCCGGCAGGATGACCTGAAGGGTCAGATCGGGCACGACGAGTATCATTTCGATAACAACGCTTTCGAGCGCGCGAGTACGTATCTCGAAGCTCAGCGGGTTCTGGTTTGGGAAGCCTTATCCGTCGGGGAGGCCCCCGCTGCCTGGGCAGCTTTCGGCAGGCTGATCCACACGGCCCAGGATTTCTACGCCCACAGCAACTTCGTCGATCTGTGGTTGGAGCGTTGGGAGGGGCAGATGCAGCCCGCGCCAGGCGACATCGAACCGCTGGTTGCGGAGTTGCTCACCAGTCCCGACCTGCGCTCAGGAAAGTTGTACTACCCGATTGAGATCCTTTCACACGTGCCTTGGCTGAAGCGGTTCGTTCTTCCGTTCCTGCCGCGAGACTCGCACGCGTGGATGAACCTGGATGCGCCTGCCCAGGGACGCAAGTTCGCCTATGCCTGCGAAGCGGCGCGTGGACGCACGCGTTACGAGTACGAGCACACGGTGGACGGACTGACGCCGGCGCAGGCTGCTCTTTTTAACGGTATGAGGCTTAATTCGTCCCAGGGTGAATAAAGTCGGCTTCAATAGGATTGAATCTCCTGAAGCCTGGCCCTGGCCGAAGGGACGGTTAATTTTTAATAACTCTTTCTAGTATAATCACCTTATGGATATAAAAGCTCAACTTAGTGAATCCATGAAGGATGCCCTGCGCGCTGGCGAGATGGTTCGTAAGAATACTATCCGGATGGCGCTGGCGGCAATCAAACAGGCCGAAGTGGATAGGCAAACGGTGCTGGACGATCTGGCTGTCATTGCATTGTTGCAAAAAGAGATCAAGAACCGTAAGGAAGCCATCGAGGAAGCCAAGCGCGCGGAGCGCACAGACCTGATCCAGGACAACGAAGCCGAAATCGCCGTGCTGGAAGCCTTTCTGCCCGAAGCCATGCCTGCCGATGAACTGCGTGAGCTGGTCAAGGCGGCCATCGCTGAGACGGGCGCTTCGTCGCCCGCTGATATGGGTGCGGTCATGAAGGTCGCTATGGCAAAGGTTGCCGGACGGGCTCCAGGCGGAGAGGTCAGCGCGATCGTACGAGAGTTATTGGCTGCTTAGCCTGATGGAATCGATCCGCGCACGGAGAATCCCTGCCCGCGTCCGTACAGTTCAAATCATCCTGCTGGTTGTCCTGGCCCTGGTCTCATTGGGTGCATTGGGCTTTCCGGTCTATCTTAACCCTGCGTCGCTGCCTTTGCAGGCTGGAGACGTGGCTCCGCGCGACTTCCAGGCGCCCCAGGTGGTTGAGTACGTCAGCGAGGTGCGCACGGAGGAAGCCCGGGCAGCAGCAGAACGGGCCATCCAGCGCGTCTATTCTGCCCCCGATCCATCGATTGCACGTACTCAAATCGAACACCTGCGGGCAGCTTTGACTTACATCAGCCTGGTGCGCAACGACCAGTTTGCCACACCTGAGCAGAAGCAAGCCGACCTGGTCGCCATGTCTGAACTGACGCTCAATCAGGACACTATCGAGCAGATCCTGAACCTGTCTGCCACGCGCTGGGATGGGTTGCAGCAGGAGGCCTTGAGCGTGTTGGAACAGGTCATGCGCAACACCATCCGCGAAAACGATCTGGAGACCATCCGGCGCAGCGTACCGTCGTTGGTAAGCCTGGCGCTGACCGAGGATCAGGCCGGACTGGTAGCGGAGCTGGTCTCGGCCTTCATTGTCCCTAACAGCCTTTACAGCCAGGAACTGACTGACGCTGCCCGCCAGGACGCGCGCGAGGCGGTCCAGCCGATCGTCCAGACCTATAAACAGGGTGAGATGATCGTGGCCGGAGGGCAGCGCATCAACGGGGCCCAACTGGAAGCGCTAAACATGCTGGGGTTGGTGGAGCCTGGCCAGCGCTGGGAAGACTACATCGGCCTGGTTGCACTGGTGTTCATGACGACCTCTTTCCTGGGATTGTTTTTTTTCCGTCGCAATTACCCGTTTCTGTCCGAGACCCGCAGCCTGGTGCTGATCCTGGTGATCTTTGCAGTCTTCCTGATCGGGGCACGGGTGACCATCCCCAACCGCACCGTCATCCCATACCTGTATCCCCTGTCGGCCGTTGGATTGTTGTTGGCTACGCTTTTCAACCTCGAAACCGGGCTGGTCTGTTCGCTGGCGCTGTCTATTTTGGCGGCCTACGGGTTGCCGAATACCCTGGATCTGCTGCCGTTTTATTTACTCTCTTCCTTATTCGGTGTGCTTGTGCTTGGGCCGGCGCGACGCTTCTGGGCTTTCTTCCGGGCTGGCATGGCCGTCGCCGGGGCGGGGGCAGCCATGGTACTGGCTTTTCGCCTGCCCTTCACCCAAATGGACCTGGTGGGGATCGTGAGCTTGATCGCCGCCGCCACGTTCAACGGGCTGGCTTCGGCTAGCCTGGCGCTGCTGCTGCAATACTTCCTGGCACAGTGGCTCGGCCTGACAACCCCGCTGCAATTGTTGGAAATTTCGCGTCCGGATTTTCCACTGCTGCAATACTTCCTGCGCCACGCCCCGGGCACTTACCAGCACAGCCTGCAGGTGGCCAACCTGGCCGAACAGGCAGCTGAACGCATCGGCGCGGACGCACTGCTCACGCGCGTCGGGGCGCTTTTTCACGATGTGGGCAAAGCTAAGAACCCGAGCTTTTTCATCGAGAACCAGTTGCCGGGCAACCTGAACACACACGATGACCTCGACCCGGTGGACAGTTCCAAAGCCATCACCCAGCATGTGCTGGATGGGATAGCGCTGGCGCGCAAACACCGCCTGCCGCGCCGCCTCGACGATTTCATCCTGGAGCACCATGGCACCATGATCACGCGCTACCAGTTTTCCAAGGCGGTCGAAGCAGCCGGTGGCGACGAATCCAAGGTGGACCCTGAGCGTTTCCGGTACCCTGGACCACGTCCCCACTCGCGCGAAACGGCCCTTTTGATGCTGGCGGATGGCGTCGAAGCGCGCGTGCGGGCTACACGCCCAAAAGATGAAGATGAATTGCGCAAGATCATCCGGGCTGCTATCGAGCACGCCCAGCAATCAGGCCAGCTGGATAACACCCAATTGACCCTACGTGATCTGAACACTGTGGCCGAGTCCTTTGTGACGACCCTGCGCGGCAGTTACCACCCTCGCATTGAATACCCGAAGGTCGAGAACGCGGAGGCCATCCAGAACGTCCCCACCACTCCGCGCGAAGAACCCAACCCGTGATTCACATTGAAGTCAGACCCTCTCTCGAAACCGCCCCGGATTTGGAGCTGTTGGAACGAGCTGCGCTGCAGACGTTGAAGCACCAGGCGCAAGAAGGGGATGTGACCCTGCTGGTGAGCGATGACGTACAGCTGCAGGAGATGAACCACAAATTTCTGCACGCCGACGCGCCAACGGATGTACTTTCCTTCCCGGCTTCCGAAACGGATCCAGAAACCGGCCGGAACTACCTGGGGGATATCCTGCTCTCTTTGCCCCGCGCGGCGCAACAGGCGCACGCGGCAGGTCACGCGCTGGAGGCTGAATTGCAATTACTGGTTGTACACGGTATGTTGCACCTGCTTGGGTACGATCATGCCGGGGTCGAAGAAAAGGTACGCATGTGGGCGGCTCAGACCGAGATATTGGAGCAACTGGGGCTGAGTAGCCTGCGAATCATCGAATGAAACGCTTCCTTGCCTCTCGGCTGCAATCCTTCGGTTACGCGTTCCGCGGATGGTGGCACGTCATTCGCACCCAGCAGAACGCCTGGATCCACGCCCTGGTCTCCACGGTTGTGATTCTGCTGGCTTCCTGGCTGGGCATTCCACCGCGCGATTGGGCCCTTCTGCTTCTGACGATTGCCATGGTATGGGCAGCAGAGTTCTTCAACACCGCCATCGAAGCGGTGGTGGATCTGGCCAGCCCGTCCAAGCACCCGCTGGCAGAAGTGGGCAAGGATGTGGGCGCGGCGGCGGTTTTGATCGCAGCGTTGGCAGCGATCGGCGTGGGATTGCTAGTGCTGGGGCCGCCATTGTGGGTGCGGCTTGCGCTGCTGGGGAAAGGTTGAAATTGTCAGACTGAACCTGTTCCTCGGAATTTCGAATTCAAATCATTTAATGGAGACTCCATGACTTTATCGTTTCAATTTGGTACAGTGGGATCCCCGCTAGGCACGCCAAAAAAGCCGGGTGGCTCGGTAGGTGCGATACACTTCAGCAAATCCATTGGCCTGGAAGCATTTGAACTGGGCTGGGTACGCTCAGTTCGCGTCAGTGAAGCGACCTGTGCCGACATCAAATCCACAGGGACGGAACAGGGGGTTTCCCTGAGCGTGCACGCGCCTTACTTCATCAACCTTAACGCTGACAAGTCTGAATGGCCCAAATCCCGCCAGCGCCTGATGGACGCGGCACATTATGGGAACCTTGCGGGCGCGACGGATATCGTGTTCCATCCAGGCTCCTATTTCGGAAATGATCCGCAGGAGGTTCTGAAGGTCGCCATCCCGCGCTTGCAGGGCTGCGTGGACGAACTGCGCGCGGCAGGCAACCCGGTGGTGCTACGACCCGAGACGATGGGCAAATCCGCCATGCTCGGCTCGCTGGAGGATACGCTTGAGATGAGCAAAGCCATCGAAGGCGTGGAACCCTGTCTCGATTTTGCGCACTTGCATGCCCGTCCCGGCGATGGAAGCGTCAACAGCTATGACGAGTGGTTGCGCTATCTTGAATTGTATGGCAAGGTGCTGGGAAAAGCTGGACTGAAGCGGCTGCATGCCCATCTTTCGGGTATCGAATATGGCCCAAAAGGCGAGAAGAACCACCTTAAACTGGAAGAGGCAGACTTGGATTTGCAGGCCCTTTTCCATGCGCTCAAAGAATTCCAGTGCACCGGCCGCGTGCTGTGCGAGAGTCCAGTCATGGAAGCGGATGCGCTGTTGATACGGAAGGCCTGGCAGGAAGTCAGTGGAGAGTAGAAGCTTGCGGATTCTCATCCGCAAGCATTTTTAGGGGCGACAACCTTACTGGACGGTTAAGAAAAGAAAGTGAGCTGGATGTATCCAGCGCAGAAGACTTATTTCCGCTTGCGTACATTTACCTGGAAAGGAGGAGACTGGTAATCCTTGGGAAGGAATTCTGCCGGGATGGTGGATTGGCCCCCATCTCGAACGGCGCGGTAATGGGGTGAGAGGATTTCAATACCGGCCTCATTGCAAAAGTCCTGGATGTTTTGATGCAATTCTGAGTAGATCACAGCCATTTTATTGGGCTGGTCGGTATAGGCGTTGATTTCGTAGCTGACATAAGAGTCATCCAGGCTGGTTTGCAGGACGAACGGTTTGGGCTCAGGCAGAATATCCGCCGTGGCCGCCGCCGCTT
>Ga0307425_1001997_pt1 | contig 11825 bp, 7 predicted proteins | sample SalMarWE160330MG_FD_202152 | JGI IMG/M metagenome (GOLD analysis project Ga0307425, IMG submission 202152) | Salt marsh sediment microbial communities from the Plum Island Ecosystem LTER, Massachusetts, United States - WE1603-30 | ecosystem: Environmental > Aquatic > Marine > Intertidal zone >... | reverse complement strand
ACCGCTGCACAAGTGACCGGGAAAATATATGCAGCCGACATGGCAGCTCCTACTCCCATTAACCTGACCACAGCCGTTGAAAAAATGATTACTGCTTACAATGATGCAGCCGGACGTCCTTCCCCGGATTTCTCCGAACTGGGCACTGGAGATATTGGCGGGAAAACTCTTTCACCAGGACTTTATAAATGGACGAACACGGTTACATTGCCATCTGCTGTTACCATTTCGGGCGGCGCAAGCGATGTATGGATCTTCCAGATTGCCGGGGACCTTATCATGAGCTCGGCGGTGAACATTACCCTTACCGGAGGCGCTCAGGCTAAGAACATTTTCTGGCAGGTAGCTGGTACGGTGACCATAGGAACAACTGCTCATTTTGAGGGAATCATATTGTCGATGACAGGCATTACATTTCAAACAGGCGCATCCATGAATGGCAGGGCCCTGGCGCAAACTGCGGTCATTCTTGACGGTAATGCCATTACACAACCACAATAGATACAAGGGAATCAAAATCCTGAAAGAGGCTGCCCCCCAGGGGCCGCCTTTTTTTGGTTTGCCCGGTAATGGGAACCATTTTATGAAAAGCCCAGGCAAAAAGTACAAGGCTTTAGAGAATGTGAGAATGATATAACTTATTTACAGAATTATATAACGATTCCTAGAATAGTGAGACATACTTTTGTTAATAATCAATTTACTCACCAACTTAGAATTGATACCAATAAATATTATTGCTTTCAAATTAATACAATCTAATCATGAGAAATCTACTTTATGTCATCGCAGTAATTCTGATTGTGGCATGGGCAATCGGATATTTTGGCTACCATTCCGGAGGTATCATACACGTTCTTCTTGTAATTGCTATTATTGTATTAGTAATTAAGGTCCTTCAAGGGAGAAGAATCTTCTAACCTGGTATCACTTTCTGGTTATAATATGGATGATAATGCCTGAACCCTTTAAATGGTAGTGTAAAGAATTTTGATCTTAATTTTCAAACTTGTTTTTTAATGTTTTTTCAATTATCCTGAAGTGTTTATGGTTCAGGGTATATACAAGAACATCATAGGTAAAAGTATGTTCATCCTCTTTACAATACTTAATATCAGGAGGATTTTTAAAATGGCTCCAGGGAGATAGGGCAACATCGTACTTAATTTTTTCCTCAATTTCCGGTTTGGTGTATCGTTTATCAATTGTTAAGTGAATGTTGAATTCCTCCATTCCTTCAGGACTTGACATACCTGATATCAATTCCTTGTTCAGCCGGGCATTCGGAATTTTTATTGTGTGACCATCATCGGAAATAATTTCAAGATTTGTTAGGTGAAGCGATTTTATTTTACCTGAAATGCTTCCTATTTTTATATGATCTCCCGGATTCAGATCATTCTCCACCTTAAACAGAACACCTGCAAAAACATCCCTGAGAAAGAACCAGGTTATTAATCCCACAATAACCATTGCCATGACAGCCATAGCATAAGGATAGAATAGCCTGTCTTTAAACAAATATCCAGCCAGCCAGAATACAAAAATAATCCAGACAATACTTCCTATGACCGGATATAATTTATAAAGCTGGATCCAGGATGAATATTTGTGGATTATTCTACCCAGAATAATCTTTATGATCTTTAGAAATGTAAAAATCCCTATTCCAACTATTAATACTATGATGGTTTTCATGTTTTCAGCAGTTATAATTTATACTGAACCTTTTCGTATTAAGACTTTTCTGACGAATGGCTCAACGTATGGATTTATCACCAGAAGCCTGTCTGAAAGTTCTTCAACTAAACCTGTTCGTACCAGTGAATTCACGATCTCCTTCGTATGATCGGATTCAATGCCCAGAACCTTTTCCAATTTACTGTATGTCATCCGCTTATGGAGTGCCAACTGGGCCAACACTACAATATAATCATCGTCAAGGTCTTCAATTGGCTGAATATCTGTGTATTTAGGCGTTTTAATATGGATCATGCCTGCCGAAACTTTCTCAATATTGCACAACCATTGATACAGGACCGTTCCCGGGTTCCCTCCCGATTGATCGAAATACCTGCTGAAAAGCCTGGCAAGTGCAATTTCAGAAATGTTTTCTTCCTTCTTTTTCTCAATCCTGAATTTCAATCCACTTGATCGGTGCCGGCGTAAAACCAAATCTTTCAGTTCTTCAGAAATAAATGGCTTGCAGTTGATGATGCTAATGAAATGGTCATCCATATTAATAATTTTATTGATCAGTTCATAGGTAAAAGAATTCATATTTAAAATGAACAGGCACTTGAAATCGAACTGACCTATCAGGTCCAGGATCAATTTGATTATTTCAAAACCCTGTTCTGATCTTTCCCACCATAGCTCAAGGTCGTGTATTACTACCACAGAACCGGATGGAAGGGTATCAAATATTTCCTGGATTCCCCCGGGTATCCTGGTGAATTTCTGCAGCTGTGCCAGGAAGTCCTCCTTCGAGACCGAACCACCTTGCAGCGGAAAAACATGGTATACTTTATCCTCCTTAAAGTGAATCCTGGTAATGTATCTGCATAAGGTTGTTTTCCCGGCATTACGTTCTCCCAAAAGCAAAACACCTCCCTTAACTCCATCCTTGAATCGCTCGATTGCTTTTTCGAACTGTTTTTCTTCAAGGGTTCTGCTGATCCAGAAATCTTCTCCTATGCTTGATTTTCCGCTGAAAAGATTTTTATAGTAGTAGGGCAGTGCTTTCATTACTTCCGGCTTAGGCTTTACCTTATCAATAAGATCAAGGATCCTCTCGTTTTCCGAAGATTGGTCTTTATCAGTGATTAACTGCCTGGCCAATAAAATCCCTTCGCTCCTGGAATACAGTAATTGTGCAGATTTTCTATTAATGAAATTAATAATGTGCCGGTAGGAAATTTTAAATTTTGACTTTACCAGTTTACTCCGGTAATCGATATTAAACCTGGAAAATTCCTCAACACTGTCTTTAATTTTATAGGAAGAAAGAGCATCAAAGGTTTCGTCAAGCATTTTATTCATACCCGGGATCAGACTGTTTTGAATTCCGGCGATTTTTTCCTCTTCCCTTGTGATTTTGAAAATGGCCTCATCCCTGATTTGACCAATTAAACCTGACCTATCTTCTGTTTCAAGGCTGATGTTTTCAAAATTAAAGCGAGTCAGGTTAAGGAGGTCATTTAGCAGGCTTACACTGCTTTTTAAAGAATCCATGGTTCTGCCTAAAAAATCGTTAACCGCTCCTATGAATTGCGTTTCCAGGATATATCCAGTAATCTTACGGATCGGAAGGGAAATCGCTTCAACATTTTCAGCATTTTCCAGCTTATTTCCTGTTGGGTCAGGTTCAGCCAGGTTAAGGTTGTCGGGTAAATCATTCTCGTTTTTTCTAAAGTCAGCAGCAATGTCTTCAAATTCGGAAATTAACTGAAAATACTCCTCAACAGATCCAATGGATAGTTTTAATTCCTGAATCCCGGATAATTTATCACCCATTTGGCCAAGTTTGTGTTTAATATCCTCCAGCTGCTTCCGTAGGCCAATTTCAATCTTCTGAATAAGTATGGTTTCAAATTCGCTGAGTTTATCTTTAATCCTGGTTTTATAGGATTGCATTGATACATCCAGGTAAATCTTATTAAAATGGTTCAACGAATCATTATACCACAAATCTGAAAAAGCCGATATTTTCGATTTGACGGATTTTTCGAATTTTTTTCCTTTCAGTTTTTTTGATACAATTTTGTTGACATTGATTTCTTTAAGATCCTCTGTAAGCAGCTGAAGATTTTTTCTGTAATCCAGTAATAGCCTGTTCCTGTTAAGCTCTTTGAGTTCCGATATTGTTGATTCAATTTTGGATATTTGATCGGTAAAATATTTCTCAAGATCCGTTATTTCATCCATGGAAAATTCGTTCGCGTTTATCCTTCTTTCAATGACTTCCAGCTGCTCATCAACAGACCAGAGTAATGGTCTGAATTGGGAAAAGACAGCCTCCAGGTCACTAATAAATTTATTGAGCAGTTCATCCAGGAAAAAGTACCGCGTACTTTTAAAATAATACTCGATAATAGTTTTATATCTGATTTTAACTTTAATTGTATTTTTGGCGAAAGGATGAAAAATATGTTTTCTTGCTTTATACCACCTCAATGCTGCCTTATCTTCTTTTTTAATCTCAAAATCGCGTTTGTCATGATTAACTGATAAATGACGCGGGAATTTCGACACATCCTGCTCAATTCTGTTGAGATACCAGTTAATTCCCTCTTCGAGTGCTTCTTTTTGAATTACGAGTATTTCATTTAATAGCTTCTCAAGAATCCGTTTTGCATGATAGTAGAATTCATTTTTAGTTCTCACAAGTACCCGTTTCCTTCGGTGTAAATCATTATATTTTAGAAGTTTATTTAAGTTCTCGCTTATGTTTGCAATCAGTGACCTCAGTTCATTAAAGAATTTTAAGCTTTCAGTATAATAGGGGATAAAGGCACTAGCGTATAATTTTTCCACAATCTCTTGCCCGTTGTTATCAATTTGGGCAATTTCATCATTAATAACCTGATATTTGGTCAGTCTTAACGGTGGTAATGCAAGCTTTATGTCAGTAACTGTCTGTGATTCTTTCTGAGAAGTATCAATATCAAGAATAATTTCATCAAACGGCGTGCTTGCATTTATCAACAACAAAGACCCGAGACCCTGTTTAAGCGAATTAACTTCTTTATACATGCTTTCAAACTGTCCTTCAGATCTGCAGGAAATCCCTAAAACAGTCAGATCGGTTTCTTTTGATTCCTTTTTTACAATATCCTCCCATGCGTAGGCATCGGTGCTGTTATTAATAACTTTTATTTCCATGTTCATCCTGTACCGGTCAATGATTTCTACCATAGATCTATGGGCTTCTTCAATAAATTCTTTACGATCAACAACAATCAGCAGACGAATTTTCGCATCCTCCCATTCACCTGAAGAAGTTAAATGACGTATAATATTTATGGCGAATGCCAAATTCCGGTCATTGCCTTTCCACCAGATATCAATGGTTTTATATTCCCCAAATTCAAGTTTGGCATCAAAGTTTAACAAAATGGTACTGATGCTATTTCTTTCACTGATTTTAATAAGTCTTTCAACCTGATCCTTTTTGTTCTCTTTTTTAGTCCAGCCCATAAATAAAGTATTCGGTTCTATCCCGGTGAATCCGTAGATTCTAACAATTTCGTCCATGCCTGTATATATATCGTGACACTGGTGTTTATAGAAACTCAAATCTTTTTTATTTAATTCCCTGGTCAACCGGCGGGGTTGTTTTACTAACTGAGCCTTATTCGTAACCTCGAGTTCAAATCCCGTTAACATTCCCAGGGAGCCGGCAAGGGATTTTCCGAGATTAACAAGATAGGGCCTTTCTTTTTCGTCTCCTGAAAACATGATGATATTCGGACGCCAGTTTCGGGCATGAATCTGACCTTTATTGAGTCGTTTTATTCCTGTTTTAATTATTGAAGTCCAGACACTGCTCCAGGCATCGCCCCCTACGAGTGTGAGTTGTTTTCTTTTAATAAATAGAAACAATAAGCCTAAAATAATTACGGCCCCTATTAAAGCAATAAAATCAAGCTGGATCATCACCAGGAAACAAGCCGTAGCTCCTATCAGGCTTACCCAGGCAGGGATCCTGAAAGAGGGCCGGAAATCAGCACTGGTGGCAGCTTCAAATGCAGCGCTGAGGTTCAGGAAGCCATAGGTGGTAATGAAAAATATGGAAACAATCCGTGCTATTACATTAAGATCTCCAATCATGATCCCTGCTTCAGCGATCAGGAAAGTCAGCAGCAAAGCATTTCTTGGTTCATTGTTAGAAATGGTACCTTTTGCAAAAAATTTTGGTGTGATTTTATCAAGAGCAGTTGCCTGAAGTATCCTTGGAGCAGCCAGAATGCTTCCCAGCGCTGAAGATAAGGTTGCCCCCCAGATACCGGCCACAACCAATTGGGGTATACGCGAAATTTTAAGAAGCACGTTAGGATCATTCGCCAGGACATCACCCCGTACGGTATAACTTAAGAAAAACACCAGACATATATAAACAAACAAGCCAATTGCAATTGCTGCTATTGTGCCGGCCGGAATCGACTTTTTAGGATCTTTCAGATCACCCGACATTGATACACCTGCTTCAAATCCCGTGACAGCAGGAAAAAATATTCCAAATAATACCATAAGGGGTACGGTAGAACTATTGCTGAAAAAGTGTGGCTCGGCCGGTGCAAACTCATGTTTTCCCAGTAATATGGAAAGCAGCGAAAGGACAATCGCCAGCATGATCAGGTATTGTGTCTTTATGGCAAGTGAAGCGCTGATGAAGGTAATAATGGTGACAGTAAGCAATAACAGGCTCCCTGCTAACCTAATGGTATTAATATTAACGGGAAATCCCCAGAAGCTTAAAAAACTTTCGGCGAAACCAATCAGATACAGACTGACACTAAATGACAGCCCGACAAAAAGTGCAAGGCCAAGCGTGCCTCCAATGGGCAGTCCAAGACTTCGTGAAATAATATAATAAGTGCCACCGGCTTTTACTCTTTTATCCGTTGCAATAGAGGAAACACTGAGTCCGGTGCTGATTGAAATTATATGTGCGACAACAATTATTCCGATGGTTGCCCATAATCCTGCCTGTCCCACGATCATAGGCAAACGCATATACATTATCACACCAAGAATAGTCAAGATGGAAGGTGTGAAAACTCCTCCGAAAGTCCCGAATTTATTTGATCTGGCCATAGTATCTTTATTTCAATAATCTATTCAATTTAGACAAATTTTCCATATTTTGTCACTAAACATTATTAGATGGTTTCTGCCATTAATCAAACCGATTATTTACCAGGTTTGTCTGACATTCCTTTTGGAGAGGTTTATGTTTAAACCACGTGCTAAAATCCGAAGGGGAAGCCGAATTTTTAACACTCTGATTTAAAACCAATTAAAATCCGAATAAAATGACGTGGTGCAGGTAGTACCACGTCATTACGTCACAAGGCTTTGTAGATCAATGATCTGTGAGGCCTTTTTGCGTTCGGTTGACGATTGCGTTGACGGTTTTGAAAATCAGATTTTCGTTTGTAATTACGCATCAAGGTTAATCAGTATTAATCTAGTCCTGATCTACGCAGGCAAAGTAACCGCCTGCTTCCTACTCGATTTAACGTTGACGATTTTGAGATTTGCCTGACAAATGTATTGAGGTTAAATGATTTTTTACTCTTTGGTTTGACTTAGGGGATCTTGGAATACACTTGTCGAACGCAACCTTGAGATATTACTTTTCATCTTTCATGAATAGGGTCTCAGTGAACTCACCAAAACCAATTATTATGAAAAATTCAAAGAACCTGGCAGTTTGCCTTCATGTTCTCATACTATCCGGATTTGTACCGATTTTTGCGCAAGATGCAGAAGATCAACGGATCGATATTGTCGATCTGAAAATGAACCTGGCGGAAACCAAACTGGAACTCCTGGATTCCAAGATCAGTTTGTGGGAAGAGAAACCGGCTCTGCTGGATATGAAATTAAAAGAAATTGAGAACAGCATAGCACAACTTTCATTCAGCCCGGAACAATTCATCGAGAAATTCCAATTGCTGGATTCATTATTAGCAAAACAGCAATCCCTGATGGATGCACAAAGTGAATTTAATATGACATTACTTGAAACGGTTAATCAGAAGCAATCTGATTCTGAACCTGAATTTGTTACTGAACCTCTCTTGATTCCACCAGATAAATATGTCATATCAGTTTATCCTGTTAAACTCTTTGAAGGTACACTGCAGCTTTCCGTCGAGAGAGTATTGAATATGGGGAATTCAATTGAGTTATCGGCAATGGCAACCTACGCCACAAAAGAAGGTTTGGCTAATTACTATATTTCCAACCAGAAGCTGGAATACTATAATGCGGATCTAGCAAATTATACTTCCTATGAAAGCGAAAATATTTCCGGATTTGGTGGATCATTGGCATGGAGGAATTATTTGCTTCCAAGGACCAAACCAAACTATACTGCACCAGGAGGACTTTATGTAGCACCAGTTGTAATGTACCGTAGACTTATTCTTTCCGGTTTTGATCAGGTATTCAATGAAGAGGAAAGCAGGACTGAAATAGTAGAGGTAGTACAATACCTGAATGTATTTACCGGTGGATTCCATGCCGGATGGCAGTTTGTTTTGTTTAAAGCAATTACAGCCGATGTATATGTTGGTGGAGTGATCCGTCTGAGCAAATATGACGGAGAGGCACGATTTACCAAATATAAGCAACTGCAAAATATTGATTTCTCAGGGGTAATGCCCAATATTGGTGTAAAGATTGGGATCGTCAAGTAAATTATAATTTGCCTTAAATTGCATTGGCTGGCGGTCGCCCTTGATTTCATAGAACAGATATTGATGGGAATCATGGGTGATTAATTCCCCCGGGCTTACCTTGATTCAAAATCCGGTGCGATTGAGCCATTAATTCCGGGCCGCAGTGACCTAACTTTCCCGAACTAAAAAATTTTCACATAAATTATTCAATTTCAATTATATGACTATGTTCATTTCATTCCGGAAAGATATGCTCAATTGGTTCCGGAGGTGGTTCCCTAAGTCCGGAAATTGCAATTAACCAGGGCACTACCGTTTTATGAAGATGAAATCCCCTCCTTCATCACCCGTATCCTGGATTACGCCGTACTGGGGGATATTGGGACTGTTATTCAGAACGGCCTCGCGAAAGCTGTTGAATAACTCACTGGCCGAGATATACTTCTTTTCGTTTTCATTCAGTCTTTTCAGGAAAAATTCCAGGAAAACGCTTCGATCCGGCACTTCCTCGAATGTCCCGCTGGTCATTGCTTTTCGGCTTGTCAGGGAATACAGCTTGTTCACGGCTATGGGAGCATCCATGAAAGCTGCCCTGGATTTAAATATGGAACCGGCAAAGCATGCATCTGTTATTAACAGGGTGTGATTTGTTCTAATCTCGTTTACATAATCCTGGATGGTGCTGTTCCGGATCCAGTTCACCGAGGAGAATCTGGTGGCGTCGGCCGGAAGCCAGAATCCGGCCTCTTTCTCTTTATCCCAGTAACCGTGTCCGGCATAGAATATCAGCAGGTTATCGTTCTTTGTGAGCCGGTTACTCAGTTCGTCAAGTTTATTGATTATTTCGGCCCTGGTCGGATTCTTCAGGAGGGTCACATTCTGCGGATCAAACATGTAATTGCCGATCAGGGTACTGTACAACATCGTGGCATCGGTAATCGGGTTGTCCAGGTCAACCAGGTCGGGATCGTTGTAATCATTAATACCGATGATCAATCCGTAATATTCTCCTTTGCGGTCGATCTCCCCGGTAATCATACTGTTTTCCCTGGCGGGCTCATTAATCAGTTGAAGGAATTGAGTGGATGAATTTGATAATGCATCGGTTGCCTCAATTTTAAAAACATTCGATCCCTGATCCAGGTAAAAGAATCGCTGAAAAAAGCCATTTTCATCCATGGCAACGATACTGTCATTTATTTTAAGTGACTGGATGCCGGAGGGATCCGTAAGCCTGCCTATTAAATATATATCAGGTGCCGAGATGTGAGCCGTAAAGGATGCATCAACTTGTGGAGAAATAATTTGGATCTGGGGAGGGGCAATATCTCTAAGATTCAAGTTGCCCGAATCATCAGTTCCTGATTTGGAAGCTTCCGGCTTTTTAATAATGATAGTAGTTACTTCACTTTCTCCTTCAATCTGACAAAACAAAGGAAGTTTCAGGGTCGATATGACCATGAATAATAAAAATAATTTTCTAAAATTTAAACTCATTGAATGGCTCAATCCGGATTTATAATAAACTTGACTATGAAACCAATGCATAATCCATCAATACCCTCATCAGGTTTATCGGATGGAACAATATCTAACCAGGGGGAGAGATAATATTCAATCTCAGCTCCCAGGTATAAAAACTTAACAATATTAATATCAAATCCCACTCCGAGAGTGCCGAATATACTGTACTTAAAATAATTATCCTTCTTGTAATCCGGATTATATTTATATAGGATTTTTGTTTGTCCAATGTACAAAAAAGGGTATAATGAATATTTGCTGTTTCGAAGCAAATCATATTCAATTATTGCTCCGCCGGCATATCCCCAATAATATCCCGTATCCGGATAAATTTTCATATCTGCCGGATCTGAATAATTGATTTTTTTACGAAAAGTTTTATAATAATCACCTCTCAATCCTACTCCTAACTGGTTGAAATAAATAGCGCCTTTCAGATTAAAACCATATGATTTGGAATCAAGAATACCCTTTGATCCCAGATTTGCATTCAAATCTAATTTGAATTTACGCTCTGTTGATTGATTGCTTTGTCCAGATTGCAGAAAATCAGCTTGTATTTTAAATTTAACATTCAAACTAACCAGCTCATCCACATCTTCAAAAACATCCCATATTATACATTTTTCTTTCCCCGGACCAACAACAACTCCAACATCTCCGGAAACACTCTTTAAAGGATCCCCGTACGTCTTTCCGCCGTCGGTTGACAGAAAGATGCGGACGATCACAGGCCGATCTGCCGGTATGCCAACCAGATCATAATACACATAAATCTTCTCCCCGGCTATCTCAGGATGAATATTTTTGATTTGCTGTGAAAACAGATTAACCGGTACCAGGGTCAGAATCGTAACAAGTAATAACTGGTGCAGATATTTGCAATGCATGGAATTCAATGGAGGATATTATTATCAGGTCTACATAAATGTAGAAAAAATTCTTTCCGGGCCATATTAAATACGGTGAAAAAACTCAGAGCTATTATCCGGTTGTGTTTTCAGTGCTTGCCGGTCCGGTCAAGAACTTCTTCCCCTCCTTACTGCACATCAATGATCTCGACCCTGGAGGCAAAGCCCGGCCAGCGTTTCTCAAGCTGTGCAATGGTGTATTCTGAAATGCACTTTTTCTCCGCTTTATACCTTTTACTGTCCCGAGCCTCAAAATGGTTGTTCTGAAACCATTTTTTTCATATCATTGATCTGGAGGGCTTTTCCTGTTTGTCAGCCATTTATCCAGTGGCATCAGGATGGAATTGACCGATATGATGACCACGACTCCAAGGAGTGTTTCCGTATAATAACCTGCTGCGGCAATGCTCCCTATCGCAGCACTGCACCAGACGGTTGCTGCTGTGGTTAACCCGTATATGTTCAAACCTTCCTTGAAGATTATCCCGGCTCCCAGGAACCCTATTCCTGTAACAACCTGTCCGATTATTCGTGTGACATCGCCGTTCTCCCGGGTTAGGTTAATGGACAACAGCACAAAAAGGGCTGCTCCCGTGGCAACCAGTGTATTGGTTCGCAATCCTGCTGCCTTGTGATGCCATTGCCTCTCAAATCCAATGATCATGCCTGCACCCAGTGCGGTTAACAGTCGTAAGGTGAATTCAAGGTCTGTCATGGTTGGTTTTTTATGCAAGTTATTTAAAAATACGGTTTTCCATGATTCAGGGAATAATCATATCTTTGATAGGGATTAGAGTAGAGAATACTGAAATCATTGGAGCATTACGGAGCAGCCTCCCTGAATATCCTTTTTCTTTTTCTTAAGGATACAAGCAGATGGTTGCTGGTTGCTTTATTCATTGCAGTGCCGATTTTATGGTTTGCAGTAAATAAATGGCTTTAAGGTTTTGCTTACCGGACCGGAATAAGCTGGTAGGTT
>Ga0307425_1001996_pt1 | contig 11833 bp, 12 predicted proteins | sample SalMarWE160330MG_FD_202152 | JGI IMG/M metagenome (GOLD analysis project Ga0307425, IMG submission 202152) | Salt marsh sediment microbial communities from the Plum Island Ecosystem LTER, Massachusetts, United States - WE1603-30 | ecosystem: Environmental > Aquatic > Marine > Intertidal zone >... | reverse complement strand
CTGACTTTCATGGCACAACATCGCTGAATTAACGATTGCAGGCTTAAAATATGAGCTGTCTTGTGCTGGACTAAGAACATCCACTTCCGGGCCAGATCACGCACCGGACGATCCTTCTTGGGATAAATATACCCTTGGGGTAAAATACCTAAGATTAGAAGTTGAGCCAGAAAGAATGCATCGTGTTGATCGTCACTGTGCTTTAATTCCTCATACTGTTTAATTGCAGATGGATTGGCTAAATGAGCAGATGAATATCCTGCATCCATAAGGCCGTCTACCAGCCAGTACCAGTTGTAGGTGGACTCAACCACAAAACCTTTGATTTGATCCCGAAAAGGGTCTAATGTTTGTAAAATGCGTTCAAGATGATTCGGAACTCTTTTTTTGAACACGCGGTTGAATGTTTTGTCCATAATACCGATGTAAGTATTTCTTGAATGAAGATCTAATCCAGCATATAGTTCCATTGAGCACCTCCTTTTGTTAAAGGGCTGTTAATAGGGTTAACCACTTATAACAAATCGCATCTTTTTTTGCGATTGGGAGGTGCCTTTTAGATGATTATCAAGGTATCTGCATTCGAAACTCAGAGCCTTTTTTATTTTAGGAACATTCGGAGGATTTGCTAATGACCAGAAAACCGACCTATGAAGAATTGGAAAGACGGGTTAAGGCGTTAGAAAAAGAATCTGGCAAACGCAAGCAGGCTGAAAAGACGCTTCAGAAAGCCAAAGATGAACTTGAGAAGCGAGTGGAGGAACGCACAAGAGAGTTGGAGATCCAGAAAAGAAACCTTGAGGAAGCAAATATAGCATTGCAGGTTTTGTTGGATAAAAGGCAGAAAGATAAAAAAGAAATGGAAGATAATTTATTGATGAATGTAAAAGAAATGATGGGGCCATATTTTGAAAAAATTAGAAAAACGAAACTAAATGATCAACAGGGGGTTTTATTGAGAATTATTGAGTCATATCTTAACGAAATTATTTCACCATTTGATCGAAAAATGTCTAATAAATATTTAAATCTGACTCCTACAGAAATCGAGGTGGCAAATCTAATACGCTATGGCAGCGATTCAAAGGAGATCGCGGATATTATGAATTTATCACCTCAGACAATTTACAATTACAGGAAAAACATCCGAAAAAAGTTTGGATTAGCTAACAAGAAAACAAATCTCAGATCTCACCTTTTATCAATCTATTAAACTGAAAAAAGGAACTCATTACCCAATCCATCAAGACTACAAGACTCGCATCGGTATGTTTTATACGTATTATATAGTATAATTTGGAGTGTTGACTTCTGGGAATATTCCATCATATGAGATTAACTGGAGGGAAATTCGTCTATCTTTTTTGGTGACTCCTGCCTATGCCTCCTCATTATATGGGAAAGGGTGATTTTACCTTAAACCGCCCTTTCTCATAAATGTATATTACACCCAAATCCACCGATTAATTTTGACGGTGATAAAAAATTGAATGGGGGTAATATGACTCGAAGTTGCAAAAAATGTGGTTTCTTCGTTAGCAGCCCTACTTCATCTACAAAAGATATTGGTTACTATCTATTTTTCAAGTTGGGGAGTATTGAAAGAAAGGGCTCCCGAAGAAAACTACAAATAGTCGATGGTGAAGAAAACACGTTAGCTAATGATTGTGAAGAGTATATCAATACTGTCGATTATTTTAAATAAATTCTTTTCTACTTATTATTTTCAATTCTATGATCAAAAAAAGGAACTCCTATTATAATGATCGCAATTGACTCAATATCAAAGGAGATCGATTATGAATAATTGTGAACCTTGCGAACAATTCAAAAACCGCATAAAGGAATGGAACTACTGGAGTGGTGCTATTGATCCCCTACCTTATATAGATAATGTGATTAAACCTCACAAACACCTGATGTTTGAAGGGAGAAGACCCGATGGAGCAGGAGCTTACGTGCATGTATTGCACTGCCTAAAGTGCGACAAGTGGTGGGAACTCTCCGCTTGGCCGGTATTCGGGTGCCTTGAAGTTTTACCTCATTTACCGAAAGATCATTCATCACTTTAGAAGAGACTTCTTTTAGCTAAGAAGGGGTTTTCAATGAAAGAACGACGTCAATATGAAAGGTTTTCTTTTCCACTTCCTATAAGACTTAAAGCTATGACGACAGACAGAACAAAGGTTATAGATCTTTATGCCAGAGACCTGTCTGTTTCTGGAACATTCATTACAACACTAACGTCTTTTCCAGAAAAAACACGGTTTACTCTGGATTTCACTATCCCGACTGACAGCATTAAAAAACTTAAGGACGTGAAGAGTTTGACGGGCTACACAGGAAGCATGGTGCGTTCCAATACTCACGGTATTGCGATTCAATTTGACAACGAATGTCAGATTGAGAGTTTAATTCAGCTATCGTTTGGGTTTTGATTTCTGCTATAATGTCCAAGTATCAACTGCTCTATTTTTCTGTGATACCAGAATGCCCTATCACAATCTGAGCTAACTTTGTGGGTTTTGCTATTGATCAAAGCTTGACGTCATTTTAAAAACATTGTGTTTTCGGATCTCATAAGGGCAAACTCTTTTTTATGAGTTTGCCTTTTTTGCATTTCTGTAAGAAATAATATATGTATTTGAAACTGATATTTTTGAACCTGTGTTTATGACAAGAAAGCATAACATTGATTTGAATTATATACTTTTATAAAATGAGGTCTCTAATGAAACAAAACATAGCCCTATTATTCATTATCGTAATGGTCAGTCTTCTTATAACCGAGAATAGTTTAGCCGATGAGGTCCGTTTAAAAAACGGAGATAAACTAACCGGTCAGATCGTCAGGATGCAAGAGGGGAAGCTGATCCTGAAAACGGCATATGCTGGTGAAATCACCATTATCTGGCAGGAGTTGACCGGTTTTCAGACAGATGGTTCGGTGAAAATCGTTCTCATAGATGAAACGACTCTTGAAGGAACTACAGAGGTAGTCGAAGATGGAAAAATGAAGCTAAGTACTGATAAGCTCGAAACGCCCTCTTCCTTCAGTCTGGCTGATGTAAAGGCGGTCAACCCGGAGCCTGTCAAAACGGTGAGAATAAAGACCCGATTAAATGCAAGTATAACCAGCGAGAGAGGCAATACTAAATCGGACAACTATTATTTTGACGGTGAGTTTGTAGCACGGACGAAAAAGAACCGTTATACGATTGGAGGTGAACTTTCTAAAGAGAAGGCAGATGATATTACAACCTCACAGAACTGGCTCGCTTATGGGAATTACAGCCATTTTTTGAACGAAAAATGGTTTTTATATGTAAACACGCTTTTTGAACATGATGAGTTTAAGGATCTTAACCTTAGAAGCACTCTTGGTGCTGGGGCAGGATATCAGTTTTTCGAAACACCGCTGCTCAACCTTTCCATATCAGCGGGGCTGTCCATGGTTGATGAAAACTTTGATTTGGATGAAGATAATGACTATTCTGCTGGCCAGTGGGAGGTTAAATACGATCAGTATTTTTTCGAGAAATTTGTTCAGCTTTTTCATGTCAACACCGGTTTCATTAGTCTTGAAGATTCTAACGACTGGTTTCTAAAGACACGGACGGGTTTAAGATTTCCTCTTTACAAAGGTTTAACCGCGACATTTCAATACAACTTTGACTGGGATAATCAGCCTTCGGCATCTGCGGAAACAGAAGAGGATACGAAATTAATTTTTTTGATAGGTTACGAGTTTAAAAACTAATGATTGCTTTCATATCGTGAATTTACAAAGGACCTCCTGTCAGGACGATATGTTAAATATTGTCTCCTATACTTAATGAAGAGCACTCTTAAACAGCCTTGATTCTTACTTGAAATAAACACTTCAAAGGTGTTGATATCTGCAATTACGTCCAAATATCAAGTATCAGATTTTTCAGTGATAACATAATACCATATCACCAAACGATAATTGCGGCGATTTTTGCAATAAATGACAAGTTTTTGATGCCTTAAGACATTGTGATATCGTTTTTTCGAAGGGGCAAATCATTTTTTCATGGTTTGCTCTTTTCTTTTTGATGATATATGTAAAAAAGTTAGAGTTGATTCAGATTGCTAGACTGGCAAGAAATCAAAGGTTTTGACAAGTCCGAAATACGTAAGATACTCTCAATAGATCACAGGTTGCGCCATATCTGAGATAACGAAAGAATATCTCAAATTATCATGAGACTTATAATCTTCTGCTGATGCCGGAAACAGGGATAATTCGCAAGATCATATTTCATTCAAGATCTTGACCAAGTAATGTTTCGGATGTCTGGATGTTTTAACTTCCCGTATTTGTATTAAGTCCTTGACCTTTCACATTTTATTATATTATGAGTAACATTAGCCCGCCTGAATTTCATGTTCCTACGAATTATAAGCTGATTTTTTTTCGAAACTTGTTGCCTGGGTTAATGATCTCTTCTTTTCGGCACTATCCAATTTTGTAAATCTTTACCATAGGAAGGTGCTCCCATGACCACACAAGACTTCAAACGTAAGCTCACCACTATCCTCCATGCCGATGTAAAAGACTACAGTCGCCTCATGGGTGAAAACGAGGATGCAACCGTTCGCACCTTAACCACCTACAGGGAGGTTATGGGCGTATTCATCCAGAAACATCGAGGCCGTGTTGTACATGGCTCGGGAGACTCCCTGCTGGCTGAGTTTGTCAGCGTGGTAGATTCGGTGCGGTGTGCTGTGGAGATCCAGAAAGAACTAAAGACCAGAAACGCTGAACTTCCAGAAGACCGCAAGGTCAAGTTTCGCATGGGGATCAATCCCGGGGATGTGATCGAAAAGGATGATGATCTCCACGGTGATGGGGTCAACATCGCCGCCCGAGTAGAGGCTCTGGCAGAAGGGGAAGGCATCTGCATCACTAGGACAGCCTATGACCATGTCAAGAAAAAACTCAACCTTGGATATGAATATCTTGGAGAGCACACTGTTAAGAACATCGCAGAACCGGTACGGGTGTATCGAGTCCTGATGGATCCGGAAGATGCCGGCAAGTTAATTGGCGAAAAGAGCGTTGAACCGGAAGATGCCGGCAAGGTAATTGGCGAGAAAAGAGTTGAGTCTAAGCGTGGACAGAGAATAGCTCTTGCTATAGCGATGGTTTTCATTCTGATAGTAGGAGGATTGCTGATTTGGCGTACTGCATCTCCACCAGTGGAAATTGCCACTGAGGAAAAGATGGGATCCCAACTGCCCGAAAAGCTTTCTATAGCTGTGCTACCGTTCACCAATATGAGTGGAGACCCTAAGCAGGAGTATTTCAGCGACGGAATTACAGAAGAGATTATCACCCAGCTGGCACGGTTCCCAGATGTCCATGTTATCGCCCGCAATTCGACCTTCACTTATAAAGGTAAGCCGGTGAAGATTCAACAAGTTGGTCAGGAGTTGGGGGTCAGGTATGTGCTAGAGGGCAGCGTACTCAGGTTTGGTGACAGGGTTCGAATCACTGCTCAGCTTGTTGATGCAGCCACAGGCGGTCATATTTGGGCCGAGCGCTACGATCGAGAAAACGAGGACATCTTTGCCTTACAGGATGATATCTCGCAACACATCGCGGCTGCTTTAGGGTCATCATCAGGAGCGCTTGAGATAACTGAACGCAAGCGAGTGATGAGTAGCGACCCAAACAACCTGTCAGCCTTTGATACCTTTCTTCGCGCTACCGAATATTTTCAGCGGTACACCAAAGATGACAATCTAAAGGCTCGAAAGTTGGCGATAAAGGCAACAGAGCTAAAGCCCGATTATGCGCAGGCCTATGGGGGCGTGGGTTGGACGCACCTCATTGATTATTTCTTCAGGTGGACGGAATCACCTGAGAAATCTCTTGATCAGGCTTTTGAATGGGCGCAAAAGGCATTGGCGATCGATTCTACTGACTATGAAAGCTATTGGCTTTTAGCTAGAATATACACTCGTCAGAAGAAATACGACAAAGCGCTCGCTTCGGCCCAAAGAGCCCTATCCCTCAACCCTAACAGCGCCTTACTTCTCAAATCTCTTGGTGGAAACGTGTTTACTTACCTCGGTAGGGCGAGGGAAGCAGCTGAAATGATTGAAAAGGCGATGCGCCTTGATCCCCGTCATTCGAATTCCTGGTACGGCAGTTTGGGTAGAGCCTACTATGCGGCTGGTCAGTACGAAAAGGCGGTCAAAGCGCTAAAACACATTGGCAAACCGAAACTTCACCTCCGCCTCTATTTGGCTGCGAGTTATGCTCAGTTAGGCCAAACTGAAGAAGCCCAAGCGGAGATCGCGCAAATCCTCAAAATAGATCCGAAGGTCTCAGTCGATATCTGGGCTGAAAGAGAGCCTTACAAGGATCCTGTTGACAAAGAACGTTGGATCGATGGTCTTCGCAAGGCGGGACTTCCAGAGTAAGCGCATCTTGCCACGATCTGATTAATAAGTCAATTTGAGATATGGAGTGGAGATCACACGGATTTGATCTATTCCAAAATTTTGGATACCTCCAACATATCGACCAAAATTAGAGGCTCAAAAAACTTGTGATATCATCCATCCCAGTTCTTAGGGATGAATTGTATGTTTTGCAATTAAAGCGTAAATATCAGAGCTTCAAATTTTTTGTGATAGGCAAATCATCAATATAGGGTTAAACAATGTCTATTAATATCTCACCGGAATATCCATTTGAATCCAGATATATAGAGGTTCAAGGCTCAAATATTCATTATATCGATGAGGGAATAGGTGCTCCGATTCTGTTTCTTCATGGAAACCCAACATCTTCATATTTGTGGCGAAATATTATCCCTTTTTTGACTCCGCATGGGCGATGTATTGCTCCCGATCTTATTGGCATGGGCAGATCTAGCAAACCCGATATTGATTATGGATTCTTTGACCATGTGAAATACGTAGAAAGTTTCATTGAAAAAATGGAACTTAAAAATATGACCCTTGTTTTGCACGATTGGGGTTCCGCTATCGGTTTCAATTACGCTATGAGACATGAAGATAACATAAAAGGGATTGCCTTTATGGAAGCAATAATTGGAACATTGAGCTGGGATGATTTCCCGTGGGATTTCAGGATTGGCTTTAAACTGTTTAGGACGCCTATGATTGGCTGGATAATGATTATTGTATTAAATATGTTCATAGAACAAATCTTACCCAAAGCAATTGTCCGAAAATTGACCAAAACGGAGAAAGACCTTTACCGGGAACCGTTCAAGAGGTTCAAAGATCGAAAACCGGTTTGGCGTTGGCCAAATGAACTTCCTATTGAAGGCAAGCCCGCGGATGTCGTTAACGCTGTAGAACAATATAGCCGGAAACTGGCGGAGTCCGACACACAAAAATTGTTGTTTTATGCACAACCTGGGGGATTGATTCCTTCAAAAAAGGTCAAGTGGTGTCAACGCAACTTCAAAAACATAAAAACAATAGATATCTTTGCCTGGATTCATAGTCCATACTGGCTGATCTTAACATTCATAGTTGGTGTAAATGAAGTAATGTTTTCACTTATAGGGGTTTGTTTGACCTCAAACGTTCTGTATTCATTGGGTGCAAAACCAAGGCTGAAAAAATAATAATTTAATGAGCAAAATTTACAGCAAGGTAGGATATTGTAATTGTGGTTATGAAATCTGGATTGAGTTCCTTCCGAGTGGTTTTAAATGGATTTATAAATTCTTTGATATGGATCATAATGAAATAACGGAGTGTCCGGCTTGTGGAAATAAGATAACTGAAGATGATCTGGAGTCGATGTAAAATTACAATTGTATCTTATGCGTTGTTTTCTGAATGCATATCATGCGAAAAGGATTCAGGTGAGAGAAACTTCCATCATTGCGGTTGTGGCGATTAACTTCTTTATTTTGGTGAGATATTGTTGGCTGATTTGGAAAGACAGGATCAAACCTGCTATGGCCATGTGGGTTTTCTTCTCGATTGCAGTGGGTGGCAGTTTAACCACCTATTTGTCTTCAGGAGACTACAGTTTTCTCGACAATATCCAGAACACCACAGATCTTGTCTTTGTTTTAACAGTTACAGTGTTCGTATTCATATTCGGTGATCGAAACACTCGATTCAACACATTCGATCTCGGTTGCCTAATCGCAGTTTTAGTTATCGTGGTGCTCTGGCTTATCTTTCAGAATCACGTTGTGTCCAATGTTTCGATTCAGGTGATTCTCGTCATCGCCTATTTTCCGGTGATAAGTAGGATATGGAAGTCCAACAAGAATACGGAATCATTTGTTGTTTGGATTGGCCTTTTTTTGGCGCCCTGCATTTCGCTGCTTTCAAGTAAAGGTGTCTTGGCCACCATTTATTCCTTTAGAGCGATAATTTCGATCTCGGTCTTATTGGCGTTGATGGTCAGAGCCGAGCTAAAGCAAAGGGGGCTGGGGTCGGTGGGGTCGGACCGCGGTAACCATATATAATAATTGATAAAGAGGTTAAAAAATAGGCTTGAAACACTCTTAAACACGGCTTTTGGGGGTCAAAAAGAGCTGTCTAAGACGTCTTTTCAATATAAGTTACTCCGCTTTCAAATAAAAATGTGTCAAATCTACTATTTACCCATATCAAATAACATGCTGTATGTTTTAGCATGTCAAGTCCTATTAGAATCGCATATGATGACAGACATGGCGCATTCATTTTCAACAACTGCATTGTTTGCTGCTGAGGTTTTCCGGTTCGATAAGATGTTTTCGCGTAAAAACACACTCCAAATAATGGTAAAAGCCAAAGATACTCTTGGCGGCCGTCTAACAGATAGCGGAGGGGTCCAAAAAAATTTAAATAAAAATGATAAGAGAAAGCTTCAGAGTGGATATGAGCGAGCTAAGAAAATATTGAAAAATGCAGGAGCAAGGGGCATTTTTAAAACTTGGTATCTTGCGGCTCACCCAGGCGGCACTGCAAAGATTGGTGAAATTGTTGATTCAAATCTTAAAACCAAATATGAAAATCTTTATGTATGTGATTGTTCAGTCGTTTCAGAATCTTGGGGTTTGCCACCTACATTGACTATAATTGCGCTTGGAAAACGTCTTGCAAAATATTTATCTAATGAATTACCTGTTAAATAATATAACGTGATATCTGTATTAAGGAAAGAAAATGCTAAATAATCGAATGAATTTGATTTGGATTGTCGTTATTTTTCTGTTTTACAGTCTTAGCGCAACATTTGTTTTTGCAAAGGGTGGGGGAAAAGGACATGGAAGCGGCAGTCCCCATGGTTGGAGCCAGGGTAAAAAGAAAGGCTGGAATTCGGATATTCCTCCCGGCATTGAGAAAAAAGACGAGGACCGGAAGCCTTCCGGATTAACCGATGAGAAAGACCTTTTAAAAGAGAATGAAAAAGCCGAAAAGCGGCAGGAAAAGGAACAGGAAAAAGTCGAAAAGCAGCAGGAAAAAGCGCAAGAGAAAACTGAAAAGCAGCAGGAAAAGGAGCAAAAGAAAGAAAGAGAAAGAAATCGACACAGGGAAAAGAAACAAAAAGACAAGTCCAAGAGTGATTGAAGAGTGAGTGGGGACAATGCTCGATCATTGATTAAAAGAGAAGGGCAGGGGAAGACGTAGCAATTGATTGGTTTTAAAAAACTATTCTTTTAATTGCTCTAAAATGCGATCCTTAATGGCGCCAAGATTAATCGTAATATAGCCGTCAAAGTCGGCTAAATCCGCGAATGTTGATTGTGATGTCAAGTTTTTCATTGCTTCTTTAACCCTCGGAATGCTCATTTCATTTTCTTTGTTTTCTGATTTTTTAAGAAATTTATTGATCGTGTCAAACCTCTCTCCAAGGAAAAAGCCTTTTTTGTCCTGTGCAGATATTGACGGGCCGAATAGTTTGAACAATTTACCATCATTGCTATCTGCATAATGCAATAAGGCTTTGGTTCTTTTTTCCGGATCGAAAAGCCCTGCTTCCTTAAGTTCTATGTTATCAGATAAGAATTCCAGCATTTCCTTAGCGGCTTTTCGAGTTATCCCCAAGTTGTTTGCTTTGTGCACAAACGCAAATTCCAGTAGGTTTTTAAAAGAATACCGGTGATGATAGCCGGTGTTTTCAACCTCATTGATTTCCGGTTTTATTCCTATCTTTGAAGCAAGATAGTCATACCTGTGTTTTTTAATATCGACCAGCTTTTGGATGTCCTTGGCTTGAAAAGATTTCATTTTCGCCGCCTCCGCATTGATTATTGCCTACTCAATATGCAATATAGAGTCGCCTTAACCTTTTATCAATAATTATTTTGTTGATAATCGAATAAAGGTTGCCTACCTCTTAAATTGCAACTATTTTGTAACCATCAGAGTCAAAATTAACCCAAACTAAACAAAACTAACCAAAAGTTAAGAGAAAAATGGTTGTCATAACCGATTAATGATTTTTTAAAAGAAATATTTGAAGGCATTTAAAGGGAATGTGGCTTATGGGGTTTCTCAAAAAATTTTTCAGTCAAGATCCTGAAAAGACTGAGCAGAAGGGTGATGCCTTTTTAAAGGCCTTCGATTGGGGCGGGGCAAAGCTTGAATTCGAAAAGGCCTTGGACGCATTGGGAAAAACATCGTCTGATGATGCTTCAGAAACAAGGCTTCGGGATAAATTGGTTCAGGCCAAAGAGGCCCTGGCAAACGAACACAGGCAGGCCGGTGAAGATTTGATGGAGGCCGAATATTACGATGAGGCGAGGGGATTTCTTCAATTGGCCCTCGACTTGACCCGGGACCCTGCATTGATATCTGCTGTTGAAAAGCTTATGCATGAGATTGCACGCCTCACAGCCGGAGATATTCAAATGGAAGTTCCCCAATCCGACCTGACTCCCCTTGCCGATGACGAGACATACACCGGTGATCAGGATGATGAGACTTTTATGGCACTCTGCAGTTCACTGCCCGAAGAGGTTCAGGAGGCCTACCTTTCCTATGGAGAGTCCTTTAAAACCGGCTATCTCGCGCTGAACCGGGGAGATTTTGATCTTGCAGCCGATGACCTGTCTCATGCCTTGGAGGAGAACCCTGCCCCGGATTCAATTATCCCCCTTGAGCTGGCCACGGCCTACCTGAACCTGGAGAAACTGGATGAAGCCCGCCGTCTGCTGGAGACCTTTCTCCAACATCATCCGGATGCCCTGCCGGGTTATCAGGTGCTTTGCGAGGTTTACTGGGAAATGGGAGCCTTTGATCAGGCTGAAGCCCTTCTTGCCGATTGCCCGGATGACCTTAAAAACTCTTTGGCCTATGTCCTGCTCCGTGGCGAAACCCTGTCTCAGGCCGGGAGTCATCCGGAAGCCGCCTCTCTTTATCAGGACTTCATGGCGGAATACGGATGGAACGAAACACTAGCGATTGCGCTTGCCGGCACATTGGAGACATTGGGAGACCTTGAAAGCGCCCGGGATCTGTATGCCGAAATCATGGATCAGTGCCGCAGCTGTCATACCCACATCGATCCTCTGATCAAACGAAGATTCGCAGATATCAGCTTTGATTTAGGCCAGCATTCTTCAGCGATTATGGAAATGTATCTTTCCCTGGCTCAGAATGATCCGGAAAATGCTCCGTTATATTTTCAGAAGATCAGCCGAATATACGCCTCGATGGGAAATGAGGAGGAAGCACACCGTTTCCGGATATTCGCCGAACGAGGGGACTTGCGGGACATTCTATAGTCCTCTTGTCAAGTATTTTTTTTAACCCAGTAATATCAAAAAGTTATGATCTTCGCTAAAATTTGGGCGCACTTCTCCAATGGTGC
>Ga0307425_1001995_pt1 | contig 11838 bp, 11 predicted proteins | sample SalMarWE160330MG_FD_202152 | JGI IMG/M metagenome (GOLD analysis project Ga0307425, IMG submission 202152) | Salt marsh sediment microbial communities from the Plum Island Ecosystem LTER, Massachusetts, United States - WE1603-30 | ecosystem: Environmental > Aquatic > Marine > Intertidal zone >... | reverse complement strand
GAAGAAGGGATCTTGATGATCTCCGGCGCAGGCGACGTGCTCGAGCCGGATGAGAGCGTGATTGGAATCGGGTCGGGAGGGGCGTACGCGCTTGCCGCGGCACGAGCATACATGTCCGTCTCAGATCTGCCGATTGCCGAAGTCGCACGTCGATCGCTGGAGATTGCCGGCGCGATCGACATATATACCAACCAAGAGATTGCGCTTGAAGAGGTCACCTGGTGAGGGGGAATGGATGAGCGATCTTGTGGAAGTAAAGGGGAATTCTCCCGCCGGGTTAACGCCGCGGCAGATCGTCTCCGAGCTTGACAAGTACGTTGTCGGGCAACAAGAGGCGAAACGATCCGTGGCGATTGCGCTGCGCAACCGGATGCGCCGCCAGCTCGTTGAAGACGAGATTCGGGAAGAGATCAAGCCGAAAAACATCCTCATGATCGGTCCGACCGGCGTGGGAAAGACCGAGATCTCGCGTCGGTTGGCGCGGCTGACGACGTGCCCGTTTTCCAAAGTCGAGGCGACGAAATTCACCGAAGTCGGCTATGTGGGCCGTGACGTAGAATCGATGGTGCGCGACTTGGTGGACATGGCGATCGACATGGTGCGCGAAGAGGAGATTCTGCGCGTTGAGGAACAAGCGGAGGACATTGTTACCGATGAGATTGTCGATGCCCTGCTTCCCATGCCGGACGGCGACGACCCCGAGCGTCGGGAGAGCGCGAAGAAAAGCCGCGTAAAGCTTCGGGAGAAGCTCCTTTCCGGTGACCTCGAGGAACGGGTCATTGAGATCACGGTTGAGGAGCAGGTGACGCCGCAGCTCGAAGTATTCTCTCAGGATGGCATGGACCAGATGGGCATTGATCTGGGCGACATGTTCTCCGGCATCATTCCGCCGTCGCGGAAGAAACGCCGACTGCGGATCAGTGACGCACGCCCGATTCTGTTCGAACAGGCATTGGACAGCCTGATCAACATGGAAGACGTACGCCAACGCGGGCTACAATTGGCCGAGGACATGGGCATAATTTTCCTCGACGAGATCGACAAGATTGCCGCCGGCGGCCGGGAAGAGACCGGAGGCCCGGGTGTCTCCCGCCAAGGCGTGCAACGCGACCTTCTCCCGCTTCTGGAAGGAACGACCGTGCGTACACGGTACGGCACCGTGTCAACGGAGAACATCCTGTTCATCGCTGCCGGCGCGTTTAACATGTCCAAACCATCCGACCTCATCCCTGAGCTGCAGGGTAGACTCCCGATCCGGGTGGAGCTCGACAATCTCACCGCCGCCGAGTTTGAGCGCATCCTGCTTGAACCGAAAGACGCACTCGTGCGCCAGTACAAGGCGTTGCTTGGGGTGGAAGAAGTCGATCTCTCGTTTGAGGACGACGCGATCGCCGAGATTGCGAGGATCGCATACGAGCTGAACCAGACTACGGAGAACATCGGCGCCCGCCGCCTGGCGACGGTGATGGAAAAGCTGATGGAAGAAATCTCCTTTGCGGCCGACGAACGGCGCGGAGAGAAGATCAACATCGACCGCATCTACGTTAAGAAATGCCTGGCCGGAATCGTAGAGGATCCAGACCTTTCACGCTATATTCTGTAGAAGCCACCCGTTCACACCTAGCTGTTCGCGGTCTGTTTGTTATGGCGTGGCGAACGTCTGATTGTTCTGGAATCTCTGTAATACTCTTACCAATCCATCCGGTGATCCTTTCATGACGAGCTTTGGATAAACCTTTGCGGCTTGCCGCAAGCCTTTCCGTAGCCCTTCGAGAGTTTGTCGCAAACAGACCACTCGTATTACAGCTATCATCATTCTACCCCATGGATTCTCTAGGATTGACCAGCAAAGACATACACGCTAAAATAATACATTAATGAAGAGGTGAAATATATGGCAACAACCAAAGCGCCGCTAGACAAGCTTTCAATCTACATTCCGCAGAAGAAGATGGACGAACGACCGGTGGAAAGGTTGATTCGACTGGCGGAGAAGAGAGACCGCTCGATCAACTATCTGGTCATGGAAGCGATATTGGAGTATCTTAAGCAGGAAGAGAAAGGTTGAGAATGATGTGAATAGATGAATATATTAGGAGGTGTCTGTATGATAAAGGATGATGGCCCCGTAACGCTCTCGGTCTACATCCCCAAGGCCAAGATGGATTTGGCGTTGGTTGAACGTCTCGAAAAGATGGGGCGAGAGAAAGATCGTTCCATCAACTACCTTATTGTGGAGGCGATTCGGCAGTACCTGGACAACGAAGAGGCAAGCTGACTCGCACTGGAAGAACTGCCAACCAGGCTTCCGCCCCATGTGGAGGCGGCAACAGCCAGACTAGAGCTGTTTGTGCCGACAATCCAATGGCGGACTGAACCTCGCATCTGCCTGCAGGCGAACCAGCATCGATAGCGGGTGGGCAACCATTGGCTTCCTACCGTCGCGAGTAGTAATAGAAGGTCTGCGGAAAGTCAGGCACAGAGGTGCCTTGACAGCCAAGTTAAGAACTGCGCCGTATGATCGCGTTATCTACGTGTGCTCAGGTATAGCTGAATGCCGTCTCCTTTCCAAGGATGTCCGGAATGCTAGTCCCGCTTTCCTCTCTAGTGTTTCTAATCCTGCGATTCAACAACAAACTGATAGTAGATGGGGACCGGAGACGCGTATGTATCCGCTGACCTGGTCTGAGCTATCCAAATCTTGACATCTGTCCCTACCAACTGTTCCAGCCCGTCCGCAAACTCGGTGAAGTACTTGAGCCCGCGCAGCTGTACTCCTTGGAAGACCGTTGAACTCCACGTTCGAAACGGCCCGTCGGCTACGGAAACACCCACGCTGACAGTTACTTCATCCCCTTGGCGCAATTCTGTGAGGTCGATCCATCCGGATAGATCGAAAGCATCTGTTGTCACGTGAACCTCTTCTGTGTCGTTCTCATCGGTCGCGACAAACGTACCCTCTTTGTATACGTAGATCTTCTTTGTTGCTGCAAGCTGCTGCACGACGTATTCATAATACTCCACCGTTTGGCCATCTTTTGGGAACCACGGGACATCCGGACGTTCGACTATGGGCGGTGGCCCACCGGCCGGAACACCGCCAGGGCCTCCGACTGGAGTCTCGTCCGGAGGGACCAACCTTCGAAGGATTTCGTCCAGCTTCTCCCTGATGATCTTAACTTCCGCCTCCAGCTGGCGTATCTCCGGCTTGATTGGGTCGTACGCTGGTTCTCCGACCGGCGAAGTGACCATTGCTTGTGGCTCGATATCGAAGCCCTCGCCATACAATGACTCCCCAAGGATCGTCGCGAGATTGTCGAGTTTATTGCGCAGAAGCTCGATCTGATTGATTACTCCCGATCTTCTCCAGTCTATCCTATCGGATGTTGCCCGTTCATCGGGCTCAATCCAGTACGGTTCACCCCGTAGCGTCAACCCCACTGCCGTTGCGAGATTGTCGAGTTTCGTCTTTAGCGTCTCGCCAAGTGCCTCCAGTTTTCTCTCCATCTCTTCCATTCTCTGCGGGAGATTGTACGATTCGATTTTTTCGAGCGCTTCTTGTTCCGCCTCGATCCCCCTGCTCATGTCGAGCGCGGTTCCAAGCAAACCTTTGTGCAGACCCTCGAGCTTCAGCTCTATCTCCAGCTGCGCGAGAGACATCCCGGAGAGCAGATTGATCATGCTATCGTTACTATCGAAGAGCTTTGCCACATCTTTGGCGATGAGGTTGAAGATCTTTCCCACTACCGGAAAGAGGGTTTCTACTGCTTCTCCCGCTTTTTCGAGAACCATACTGACTGTTTCATTCCCCTGCGCCTTTTGCTGCAAGTCGAACTTGGGTGCGTCAGTCGACCCTTGAGTGTGCGTGTAGACGATTTCCGGGGCTCCCTCCACAGTGACGTAATCGAGCCAAGCCTGAGCCTCCAAGGGAAGGGTGTAGCTGAGAGCGCTGAGTTCTCCTATCTCCGGCCGAATCCCGTCCAAGTATTCTGCGAAGTTGTCCACTATATCGACGATGTACAGATCACGTGGGGCCAGCCTTTGCAGGTCTGCCTGCGTTGCGGTAAGGAGCTGATCGGCCAGCCCGAGGAACCCCCGGAACCGGTCGCCCGAGTCGGCTGTGACCTCGACCGGCGGAAGCGGACCGGCTTCCTCAGCGGTCGCAGCCAACTGAACGAGCAGAGAATCGAGCTTTTCCTCGAGATTCTCTATCTCCGGTTTAATCCCTTCATTCGGAGCAGCCGGGTTGTAGGATGTCGTCCCCGGCTCAACATAGAAGCGCACTCCCCTTCCGACGATCCATTCCCCGAGGATCCCGGCGAGATTGTCAAGCTTCTGCCGCAGCTCGTCCAGGATTACCTCAACATTGTTCAGTCTTGCTTCCTCTGTCGTCGTATCAATGGCCCCGGGGGGAGCTGTCACGGCAATGGGGGATTCAGAAGTTGGGGGAAGTACGAACATCCCTGTCGGCGCAGTGGTTTCGGCTGTCCCGGTTACCCCTCTGCCGGTAAGAGTGACATCCTGGGTCTTCACCTGTACCGGATAGCCGCCACTGGCCGTGATAGTGAAACTCCCGGTGTACGATCCCACCACGGAAGGAGTGAACGTAACATTGAGTGTTATCGATTGTCCGGGAGCAAGCGCAGACGAAGCTAGCGGTGCGTCGCTGCCAAATGGCGCGCTCGGGCGCGTTATGGCGACCATTGCCGATGTCGCGCTCGTCTCCAGTATCCTGAAAACATACGTTGCCGTCTTGGTCGTACCTATCGGGACCGAGCCAAAATCGATCTTGTTGCCTGTGTAGACGTTCGTCTGACCCCAAGGGAGCGGGACTTCAACCTGTGCGAGGACCATCCCATACGTTGCGACTATTGCCAACATCATGACCAGGGCACCGACGTGCCATTTCCGGGTATTCATAAGAGACACCTCCCGAATAGCTTGTTGTTCTAGGGTTATGAGAGGAATGTCATACAAGAAAGGCAGCGCTTTCGACACACCAAAATAGGGGAGTTCGGCATCTGATGTCAAACGGTATTTCCGGCGAAGCTACTCAGGGTTGTCGGCTGTCTTTAGCCATAGCGGGTTCGGTTGATTCCGCCAGGCAGAAACAGCCAAGCGGCAGTGAGTCAATCAGAAGCGGTTTTGAGTCTTTGGCTTTCCGCCGGTTCGGTCGACAATGGAATCCGTCCTGACGCGGATGGATCCGTTTACGCACAGCGTGGGCAGCTTTCCTTCTGCGATCAAGCGGCGGATCCCGTCAGGCTTAATGTTCAGCACTTCTGCCGCCTGTTTGACTGTGAGTAAACGCGGTAGCTCGACGCCGTCGTTGATCATCGTCCCCCTCTCGCAAAAGTGGTGGTGTATGCCTAATGGTACATCGCCTTCATCCACGGGCAACCGGCGGGCCGCAACTTGGAATGGCGAAGTCTGTCTCGTAAAGCGCCCTTCTCATAGCTCGGCCGCAGTGAGGTTCCCGAAAACACGCCGCAAGGAGCCTTCGAACGTGTCAATCTCCTGCTGTGAGAATCCCTCGTAGAAGAGATCAGTCATCTCCTGCGACACACGGACGTATTCCCTTTCTCTCGACCTGTCTTTCTCCGTACGCTTCACCATGATTATGCGCCGATCTTCCGCGGAAGGGACTCGTATGAGAAACCCTGCCCGCTCCAAACGGTCGAGCATGCTTGTAAGTGTAGACTTTCCCAAGGAAGTCTTCCTGGCAAGCTCGCTGATCGGAATACCATCCTCTTGCCAGAGGACGAACATGATGCGCCCTTGCGCGGGGTTGATGTCTATCTTGTGCTCCTTCAGCTTGCGGGCGAAGATTCGCCCGCCCAGCTGATGGATCTTGGCGATGAGAAACCCGCCTTCACGTTTGGCATTCATCGGTCTTTCAGAGTGATATGAAACTTGGATGAGGCATGCCATCCCTCAACGAACTCCGGGCGTAGCCGAAGAACGGTATAGTCAGGATCATCGGGACCCTCAGGATAGTATCGCTCCCAACCGTCATTCCACAGTGCTTTCTTGATGCCGGAATCCGATACGATCTCGATTTCGCCGGCGATCATGACTCCGTGAAACCGCGCGTGATCGCAGTAATACACTGATATGCGCGGGTTCGCCGCAATCTCACGCATCTTGCGGGATGACGTGTTGGTTGAGAAGTATGTCATCATTTCGTCGCCGGCGGATGTGAACAGCTTCACTTGATTTGGGAAAAGGTGCGTGTTTCGCATATTGAACACGGCGCGCGCGTGCGGATACCCATCCGTGCCGAATGTCGTCACATAGGCGATCTCTGCTTTTGTCATCAGCTCGATGGCCGCTTGTTTGTGGTCCTGTGGTGTCATTGACGCCTCCTATTTGGCAACTAGTTCTATATACAACAATACTATATAGTACTAATCTTGTCAAGAGCCTGACATAGAAGACTTGGTATGCTGCATGCACGTAGCGCACGATGTGCATGTTTACGGTGCGTTGCTTTTCCGTCCGATATTGCCTAACATAACATAAATGTTTATCATGTTAGAAGGTGTCCAGGCATGAGATCAATCAAGGATCTACCAAAACCCGATCGACCGCGTGAGAAGCTCCTCTCCAAAGGGGCGGCGGCACTCTCAGATCCTGAACTCCTTGCCATTGTGCTTGGTAGTGGCATGAAGGGAACGGATGCGCTCGCTCTGTCTACCGACATCCTGCGGAAGACGGACCTCCGGTTGGAGGCTGTCGATATTAGCTCCCTCCAATCGATACCCGGGGTTGGCCCGGTCAAGGCGTGCCGAATTGCGGCGGGATTTGAACTAGCGCGTCGTCACATGCTGCGTGAGAGCGCGTGCGTGCGAACGGCCGAGGATGTTCTCCCTTTCGTCCAGCAGATCCGCGACAAGCACCAGGAATACTTCGTTTGCCTGTCACTCAACGGAGCAGGTGAAGTCATCGGGAATCGAGTTGTCACAGTGGGACTTCTCGATTCGAATCAAGTGCATCCGCGTGAAGTATTCGCCGACCCGATAACCGATCGCGCCGCATCGGTTATTGTGGTGCACAATCATCCTTCCGGCACATTGGCGGCAAGTGCTGAAGACATTGCGCTCACCGACAGGCTGGTGCGGGCCGGGAGGCTCCTGGGGATAACACTACTCGACCACATCATTGTTACCAGACGCGGGCATGTGTCGCTTAAGCAAGCCGGTTACATATAGCACGGTCACGTCACACACGTGAGCACGAGTTGTTGTCGCACACCCACACACTCCGTATACTTCCGCTCAGGTATGTCAGGCCGAACGGCCATCCAGCCTTACTGGATGGCCGTCTTTTGCTTCTAAGTAGGAGGATGCGTGTTCGCTAGGAGTGCGGTAGTAGTCGGGTATTTTGTTGTGCTTCTTGGCATCGGGTTCCTTGCCCGTAGGAGAGCGAGTGGAACAGTGGATGATTACTTTGTAGCATCACGCAACCTGCCGCTAGTCGTCCTGTTTCTCACCATGGCGGCGACAAACTTCAGCGCGTTTACGGTTTTCGGGTTCTCCGGGGAAGGATGGCGTGTCGGGTATTCCTTCTACCCGATAATGGCGTTCGGCACGGGATTCATGGCTCTATCTTTCCATTTCATCGGGCGACCGGTATGGAAGCTGGGGAAAGAGCGGGGTCTCTTGACTCCACCGGAGCTCATCTTCGACCGTTTCGGAAGCACACCGCTGCGGCTCGTATTCTTCTTGGTGCTCACCGTCTTCACTCTGCCGTACCTGGCAATGCAACCGATGGCGGCGGGATACGCCCTCCACGGGCTCCTCGGCATTCCTTACCTTGCCGGAGCGGCGTTGATCACTGGAGTGATGCTTCTCTACACATTCTTCGGCGGAATGCGTGGTGTCGCCTGGACTGACGTTCTCCAAGGAGGAGCGTTCATCGTGTTGCTCATCGTGGCGTTGGCGATGATTGCCGCGCCATTCGGAGGGCTTACAGCCGCAAACAGAGCAGCAGCAGCGGAGTTACCACACTTATTCAGCCGTCCCGGTGTGGGAGACACGCTCGGCCCGGGCATATGGTTAGGATATATGCTCCTATGGCTGCTGTGCGATCCCATGTTTCCCCAGATTTTCCAGCGGTTCTACGCTGCTCGCAACGAGAAGACGCTGGGTATGACAATGAGCCTCTACCCATTGATCACTGGAGGATTGTTCCTCCTCCCAGTCGCGATCGGCGTAGTTGGGAGGCTGGCATTCCCGAGCCTACCGGCGGAAACCACGTCGGACCAGATTCTCCCTCTTCTTCTTGGAAAATACGTTCCTCCGGTTGTGGAGGCACTCGTTCTCACAGCCGCTCTTGCCGCACTCATGTCCACCCTTGACTCTCAGCTCCTCACCCTTTCCTCGATGTTCACGCGTGATTTGGTGGAGCCGCTTGCAGGGCGTAATTTGCGCGCAGCGCCTTGGATAGGAAAGCTATTCGTAGTCGCTCTGGCACTGGTCGGCCTTGCAATTGCGTGGCGACCGCCGGCGACATTCCTGGCGATTGCAACTGAAACCTTTACCGGGCTTGCCGTCCTATTCCCAACGGTTGTATCCGGCCTGTACTGGCGAAGGGCGACCGCAAAGGGAGCAATAGCATCGATCATTGTCGGAGAGGGACTGGTTATCGCTTATCACTTCCATTTACCCCCAACCTTTGGAACGCTTCCCGTAGTCCCGGTAGTTGCTGCCACCGCTATTGTGCTTGTAGCCGTCAGCCTGGTGACTCATCCGCATCAGCGTGCATGCAGGCCGGTGAATCAGTCTAGGACAATGCAGTCAGGATGGAAGTGGGCAGCCGTCTTCATAGCGATGTTCGTCTTGGGAAACGACTTTTGGGATTGGGGCGACGGCAGGCTTGGCCCGCTTGGCTTCCCTTGGTGGGTATGGTATTCCCTCGGACTATGCGTAACGCTTGCCGCCTTGTTCTGGATTCTCACCGTGCGGTCCGGTGTCAAGACAGAAACAGCGGTGCACGGCAATGATGCTGGCGGATGAAAGGGAAAAGGGGACAGGCTGGTTTTTCCTCCAGCGGCAATAGATGACTGAACAATGGCAGATGGAAAACCAGCCTGTCCCCTTTTCCTAGAGGTTCATCTTCTTCCTGATCTCGCTGAGGGAAACGAGCGCCTTCTGAAGGAGACGCTTGCTGGTGGGCTTGTTTAGCCAGATGTTTGCGCCCGACGGATGGGGAAGGGGAAGGAACAAACGCTCGTCCTTCTTGTGGACCTGTCCAATGGCATAATCGAGCCTCACCTTGCCGAGGAAATATCTGATCGCCACGCCCCCCACAGGGATGATCAGCTCAGGCCGCACGAGTTCAAGCTCACGCGTGAGGAATGACTCGCACAGCCTGCGCTCCGCCGATGTGGGAACGCGGTCGCCGCGCGAATTCGCCTTGCCTGGGTAACAACGGGTGATCGCCGTGACGTACTGGCGGCAGCGAAACAGGTCTCCGTTAAAGCCGGCTTGTTCGAGCCAGCCGAATAGCCGTCTTCCCGCCGGACCGCTGAACGGAAGGCCGATATCCACTTCTTGGCGTCCCGGCGCCTGCCCCACGATCATGATCCGCGCCGTCGGTGAGCCGGAAAATATCGGGCCGGGAGTGATGCTAAATCCTGCTTCAAGGCAGCGACGACAGTCACGAATTGCCCGCACATGTTCTTGGAACGCTCGATCGGTCACGGCTTTATCGTCTTACTTCAGTGCTTCCTGACCCTGGAATTGGCGCTGTGGCGATAATATGGTGAGCGTCTCGCGATCGTCGTCGGTAAGGTTGTCCGTTGCCGCACGAGCAAGCAGTTCTCCCAGCCCCGCGCCGAGCATGAATCCCTGTCCGCACATGCCGATTGCCATCAGGTATCCTTCCACCTCTTCCGACCAGCCCACGAGAGGGGAACCGTCGGGCGTCATCGGGTATAACCCACGCCAAGTGCGGCGCACGCGAATGTTCCCCAGGCGCGGCATGAGGTCGACCATGCGACGCGCGACCATCGGCAGGAACGAGCTCGTCTCGCGGCGATCGAACCCCCATATCGACGGACTGGGCGTGATGCAGAACACGACCTGTCCGGTGGAGAGTTGATAGAAGTAGTAATTGGCAGAGCCGGGGGCGGGGCGAACGTCAACGACCATCGGATCGAGAAAATGAGCGACCGGCTCGGTAATTCCGCCCTCGTGTGAGTCAGGCTGAACGGGGTGTTCGAGCGCAACTGTCTGTCCGACTTCACGTGCCCAAGGGCCGGAGGCGTTCAACACTATCGGCGAGGAATACTCATTTCGATCCGTCTTCACACCGCGTACGCGCCCCGAGGAGACTTCAATCTTTGTCACTTGTTCGTTGAACTTGAATGAAGCGCCGGCTCGCTTCGCTTCTTCATACATGGCATGACCAAACAGGAGCGTCGAACAGTGGCCGTCTCCGGGTGAGAACGTACCTCCGATCAGACCGTCTCGGTTTAGGCCGGGGACGATCTTCAGGAAGTCGTCGCGGTCGTACCACGCGATGTTCAGTCCGTACCGGTGCTGCGTCTCGAGGAGGGCCTTGAACGTGATCTCCTCTTGCTCGCGGTATGCGACAAACGTGTACCCGCCGGTCGTCCACTCGACGTCATGGCCGTACGTTTCCTTCCATGTCGAGACGACTTCCAGGGTGCGCAGACACAGCCGGATCTTGGCCGGATCGGAGTGGGTGGCGCGGATCCCGCCGATTGCCGCTTTGTTCGAGCCTTGGCCGGGACTTGCGAAACGGTCGAGGACGAGAACGTTCAGTCCTGATTGCGCCATTGCCATCGCCGTTGGGACGCCGACACTTCCGGCACCGATGATGATGACGTCGTAGCTAGTCATCGCTCTCCTCCTTTGCACCGGCAAGCACCCCAAGTGGAACCTCGACAAACAGCGGCCGCTTCACGTTGTCCTCGACATCTTCTATTGATATCCCTTGTTCACGGAACAGGCGCGCGATGAGAAGCGAGCACGTCTTCCCTCCGCACGCACCCATACCAGCGCGCGTGACGGCTTTGATTTCGTTCATGTCACGGCATCCTTCGCCAATCAGGGCGCGGATCTCGCCCGCGGTCACCCGTTCGCAGCGACAGACAATGGTTTCATCCGTGATGCGAGCCTGTACATCATCGAGTGACTGGGTCACCTGCGGATCTTGGATTCTGATTCCCGCTATGCGCTTGGCGATTCCCTTTGCCGCTTTCACCTTTACCAGCGCCGTGCGGTCATTGCGCGCAATCGCCTTTATCTCTTCCACGCGAACCTCATCCAAGTAGCCGGCTTCAGAATCAACGACCGTCACCATGTCTCCGATTGAGAATCCGCCCGGCGGGAACTCATAGGGGATTGTCACAGTCGGCATCGCCGGGTCGCGCCGGTAGTCGACGAGCGTTATCGCAAGGCCGGGGCAAACGGCGACACATTGTTCGCAACCGATGCATTGGCCGCCATCTAAAGCGAATTGCGGCCGGCGGCGAATGTCGTCACTGTCGACGCTGATCAGGCCGCGTGGACATACAGAACTGCACGGATTGCACGGGATCTCCTGGGAGCAGTGAAGGATAGGGAACACTCCCTCTTCCCGATCCGGAACGGACTCCACCGCGATCGATCCCGGCCGAGACTTGAGAATGTCAGCCGTGCGCGACCACTGGTCCGGTACCGGTTCATCCGTTGCTCCGAGCGCGTGTGCGATCGAGCGCCCCTTGATCTTGCCGGAGAAGATCGCGGCCGACGCCTCGGCGATCTCTTCCGCGTCGCCGGCGTCAAACACGTTCATTCCGTACTCGCGCGCCTTGGCCGTGAACTCATC
>Ga0307425_1001994_pt1 | contig 11840 bp, 6 predicted proteins | sample SalMarWE160330MG_FD_202152 | JGI IMG/M metagenome (GOLD analysis project Ga0307425, IMG submission 202152) | Salt marsh sediment microbial communities from the Plum Island Ecosystem LTER, Massachusetts, United States - WE1603-30 | ecosystem: Environmental > Aquatic > Marine > Intertidal zone >... | reverse complement strand
GGTCAACCGAAACCGCCGTCGCAAAATAACCCCACATCATTCACCGCTGCGCACAAAGCCTTGGCCGAGGAGGTACTCCACAATTAAATGCGCGTTATCTTCAGGGGTGGTATTCTGCGTATTGATGACGAGTTCGGCATGGTCAGGCGCTTCATAGGGATCGTCAATCCCCGTGAAATCCTTGATTTCTCCGCGTCGTGCCTTGGCATACATGCCCTTTGTATCGCGGGCTTCACACACTTCGAGTGGGGTGTCGACGAAGACCTCGATGTAGTGCTCGTCGCCAACCATGTTGCGGACATCATTCCGTGTAGCCCGATATGGGCTTACGGCGGCGCAGATGGCCACGCCACCATGGCGTACGATCTCCGAGGCGACGAAACCGATGCGTCGAATGTTGATGTCGCGATCCTCCTTGCTGAACCCGAGACCACGCGATAGATGCGTGCGGACGACATCGCCGTCCAGCACCGTGACCTGCCTGCCCGCCTCGAGCAGGAGCATCGTCAGCACCTCGGCCGTAGTCGATTTCCCCGCACCACTCAGTCCGGTGAACCACACACAAAATCCCTGCTTGTGGCGTGGTGGATAGGTCTCTTTAAGAATTTCTGCAACTTCGCTGCGGGTGAACCACACAGGTAGTTCACGCCCACGATTCAAATACTGTTCCCTAACCTGCGTACCGGAAATCGTAGCTGTTTTTGCGCCTTCTGGGACTTCAGACGCCTCGACGTATCGGCCCTCATCAGGAAGGAAGACCATATTCAGGAACGGGACGGGCGTGACCCCCAATTCCTCGCTGAACCTCTCGACAAGCTCCTGAGCGTCATAGGGCCCATAGAAGGGTTTGCCTTCTGAATCAAGACCGGGACTCGCATGATCACGGCCCACGATGAGATGATTCGCCCCGTAGTTCCTGCGGATGAGTGCGTGGAGCAGCGCCTCGCGCGGACCGGCCAGGCGCATGGCGAGGGGAAGTAGGGCCAGCAAGATCCGGTCAGGTTCGTAATAGCGTGAAGCCAGTGCACGGTATGTGCGAACGCGCGTGAAGTAATCAACATCACCCGGCTTGGTCATACCGACTACCGGATGCAGCAGCAAAGTGCCATCGATGCGTTCGATCGCCCGTTTGGTTAGTTCTTCATGCACCCGGTGCAGAGGATTTCGAGTCTGGAACGCGACCACATTGCTGTGCCCCATTTCCTTCAACCGTTTGCGGGTTTGGACCGGGGAGAGGCGTAGATCTGAGAAATCGTAATGCCGTGGTAGATCAATGACCTGCAACCTACCAGAGATATTTAGCCTGCCCCAGCGGTGCATCTCCGATACCAGCGGGTGTCTCAAGTCGGAAGTGCCAAAGGCCTTCTGGGCCGCTTCTTCCAGATCCCAGGAATAGATCTCGTCCACAGTCATAACCGCCAGGAGCTCATTCTTCGGGCTGTGCAGGGCAATTTCCTGATCCAAGTGCAGCCGGCTCTCATCATTTACAGGAAGCGTCACGGGAAGCGGGAGCAACATGCCATTGGCCAACCGCATCTCTTCCAGGACGCGTAAATAATCTTCCTCTCCCATAAACCGATCGAGCGGTGAAAAACCTCCCATTGCCAGCATTTCTAAATCGTTCAGGCGGCGATCATCTATTTGGATCGAGGGCAAGGTGGAGGCATGCGCCTTAAGTTCTTCATATTCGCCGCCTGACGGCAGCAAATCAATCAAGCTCCCTCCATAGGGTGAAATCAGTTCGATACGACTTGCCATTCATCCATCCTTTGATGCTGATCTTCTCGTTTCATAATTGGTGACGAACTCCGAATTATAAACCCTATGGCGGCAGGCCGTCTCCCGATTGCGGGCTGGTCGAGTCCATCCAGCGACAGGGCTTGCCACCCGAATGAAAAAAACGTGGCGGCGGAATCTTGTCTGGGTGAACGGCCGCTATGGACGATGTGCCTTCTCGAGATATATTCAACGGCAGCAGGTTGATGAATTCCGATTTTCCGGGTGTACCGTCATGCGATGGCTGCTCGCGCCTGGATAGATCTCCTTCCAGAGCGCTTACCCCCTCCGCAGGTCTTGTCCTCGTTCAGTCATTTACGAAGAAGACCTGGATGCTTCCCGGGTCACTCACCAGTTCAAGATGGATCGTTCGGTCGATCCCCTCTTCGATCAGAGCCCAATCGGCTTGATGTGATTGAATGAAATCAGGTTCGATGATGAGGGCTGAGACCTCATTTTCTTGCAGCCATGAGTTGAAGGCTGACAGGTCGCTGCCCCCCGGTACCTTTGTCAGATCGATCCAGATCATTTTTGAGGCGATCGCCGGAAGTGGTGTGTAGGATGCCACCACTGATCCCCGTGGAAGATTCTGAGCCAGGTAGTGAACGGCGACTTCTTGAGACGAATCCCCAATTTCCCATGGCAGCGGAAATGGATAATCATCATGTAGGATGATCCCGCCGCACAGCGCGATCAGCAGCCCGACCGTATAAAGCGCATCGGTGCCGAGATTGGTGTAGAAGTCCACAATCCAGATCACGCCGACGACAAACAACAGAACCACCCCGACAGTGATAAATGCAGGTTTATTATCGATCAGGCTGAATACGATCAAGACCAGAAGGAGAGAGGCAGTGACCAACCGGGCTGACACCTTGCGTGACCAGGTAAAGAAATAGGCCAGGCCGAATCCAGCCAGAAGGAACCAGATAAACTGGGATAGCAGGAGAAAACCTTCCCGTAGATAGAAACCAAGATAGAGAGCCCCGTAAAGCGGCCATAATGCCAGAACAGCCAGGAGTAAGTACGACCTCTTCGCAGCGAATGCGAAGATGCCAAGCAGCGCCAAGAGAAAGACAGCCGGGCCGACCTTCTTTCCGTATGCCGTGAGAAGCATGCTGGGAAGAATTTTCATGTTGTGAAGGATCCGATCGATAAAGGCCCCTGGATTCCTCAAGATCGCCCGGGAGACTGAGCCTTCGTTTTCAGTTCTCGTCCCATATAAATCTTCTGCCTCCTTGAAGCCCTCCTCAAACGAAGCTCCACTGATCGTGTGCTGAGCCCATTCTAGGGTGTTATAGCCTTTGTTCCCGATCTGGGTGGAATAGTCGCCTGTCGTTAAACCATGGGCGAGGAAGAAAGCAATGAAGATACTTGCCGCGGGCAGAAAGACTGCGGGCAAATTCCTCCAGATCCGTTTGCCGCGCAAAGAGAGCAAGGCGATAACGATCACAAAGAACGGGAACAGGAAAACCCCATCCGGCCTTGAACCGGAAGCGAGCCCAAGGAACAGCGAGGCGATCCAGATGCTGCGCGATTTTCTCGACTTGTAATAATCAAGGACGAAGGATAGCGATAGTGCGGACATTGAGGTGAATAAAGCATCGCTCGGATTGTTTAGAACTGCGATCGGTGCAGTTGAAATAAACAGCAGGCCTGCAGTAATGACCGGACTGAATTCATCTTTAAATCTACTGCCGAGTCTGATGATCGAAAGCCAGAGAATGACGTAGAGGACCATTCGGCCGATTCCCGCACTGAGCATGAACCAGTTCACCGATCGCCCCACGATTAGGTAGATTGGCCCATAAATGAACGCCAGCAGTGGGCCACGAGCGATCTCACGCACATCACCATTGATGAGTTCCCAGCCGCTTGCGATGTATTTGGTCTCATCGTGCGGGTTGATCTCGGGCATCTGCGGCAGCAAATCGGGAGACACGAGCACGAAAGTAAGGATTAGGAATAACGCCAGGAGCAGGCTTTGGAAGGAGACTTTTTGCTTTAAGGTGTTTGCAATTTCTGACATCGGTCATTCCTTTTGGATTTGAACGAGCATACCAATCCTCGTTAGTAAGGCGAGTTCTGACTTGAACTTCTCCGTACATTGACAGAGGCCATCGAATTTCATGTTGGATCAAGAATGCTACAAGCACCTAGTCATACAGTGATACCGAACGGCTTTCCAGCCCACCGGATCATCTCGACGGAACGTTCGGGGTGCCTGTTCTGCAGCGATTAACATGTTTGACCTCTACGCTTTCAGGAGGGCGAAACTGTGCGAATTTGAAAACCCGGCCTCAATGCACTGACGAACAGCAGAACACGAAAACCTGCACATTAAAGCTGCCATCCCAAAAAACGCGAAGGAGCCGGGATTATCCTTCGTGCCGCAGATTGCTTCGTGTTGAACGTGACGCAGCTTCGAACACTCCCTAGTTGACTCCCCCCAGCTCAACGAGCTTGAAATGGTCACTTTCGAAAAGGACTGGGAATTCTGTCTCTGTGCCAGCATATTCGATTGCATAATCAAATGGGAATTGTTTGTCAATTTGTAAGAGTCTTTGGTCCGTCAGCAGTCGATATTTCTCATCCGCTTTCTCGGCCGAACTCAGATAATTCATCGTTGTCGGTACACCATAGATTTCAGACAATCTCGTCTTCCAAGACTGCATCGCCTGATCCTGAAATGGAATAGCACGATAGTCAACCAATATCGCACGCCCAGCGGTCAGTCTGAACTGTCCGAAGAAAGGAGGCGTAAGGAACACTGCATCCGTTGTAGTGTTCTCTTCTGCGAACTTGGAAAGCTCCTCGAGTTCCCCACTTTCAACCTTCAACCCAAGTTCGATCTGATACGGGCTGAGTTGTATTGCGACTGGGCCTGGGAGCTTTTTCGAATTCAAGATCAGGACGGGAACGGCAATCAGCAGGGACAGTAGAACTGCGACCTGAATTCGACGGTTTGAGAGAAGATCTGTGACGATAAACGCCGTCGCGACCAAACCAATAAACGCGAGCGACGACTTTCGATCCAGATGAGTATAAAAAAGCAGGTAGGCTAGGAGCAGGGTAAATGCGAGGCCAAAACCCAAAGGTGAACGAACTTTTTTTTGCTTCTTGCTCCACAACTCCCCGGCGGAAGCAAAGAGCTGATTGACCAATAATGCCGTTGGCGTCAACAGGCTGAACACCGTGAGATATCCTTGTGCCGCCGATCCTCTTTCTCTAGCTGAGATGAACGCCCCTGCAAGAACGGAGACGAATAGCAGTCCGAGCCATTTGATGATGAAGAGAAGCCGGAAAGGTTGAATGACCGTCATCAACCGCGTCGGAATTTTCTCTATGAAGAGAACCCCCATGATCGCGAGCCCAACGAGCATGATGCACAAGAACACAACCTGGAAAAGGAATTTGCTAGAAATCTCGTGTGTTCGAAATAAAGAGACTAGCGCAAGGATGCTCCCGAGCGAGAAGTAGATGCCGTAGCGGATATCGCGGGCTTCGAACGAGCTGGCCACAAAATAGTGCGGGTGGCGGAAATAGGCCAAAGTCTCAACAAACTCCTTGGAATCAATGTGCGGGGCATTGAGGTACGGTATCAGATATATTAAGACGAATAGAGCAAATACGAGGATCCCTGATAAAAAAACCTTTATTTTGTAATCTCTTTCGGCACGTGCGACAAGTCGATTCTCCAGATATATGCCAGCTCCAGCGATCAGAAATGCGAGGCCGCCCACTTCGATGCCCAGCGTTGGGTGGAAGATCGATGCAATACCACTGAGGACCGCAATGCTGAGAGGGTGAGCTTTAAAGCCTGCCCACAGGGTAAAAAGCAAGAAGGGCATGGCCAGGAGGCTTGGCACCAATTGTGTTCGATAAATCGTATCGACCGACCCAAGCGAAAAGGTCTTCAGTGTCAAAACGGCGCAAATGCCGATCATCGCGCCGAGCCGGGAGCCGCGCAGCACGCGTAGTGAGAAGAAACCGCTGGAAAGGGAAATCAGAATGTTGCTCAAGAAGGTCAAAAAGAAGAACACATAGGTAATCGGAAAGAACCTGACGAGCAATCCAACACCATGACTGTAAAAAAACCTGGGGCCGAATTGACTAGCGCTGTTCACAAAGAAATCGTTCCTCAGATAGCTGGCATTAATGGCACGATAGATCAGAGGAATCTGCTCAATGTGGTCGATATCTCCAAAGGAATACGAAATCGATGTGGAAATGAATCCCGCCAATAGCGAGAAGAGGATGAGATCGAGATTCTGGAGGATGCCTCGCCTTAGACTCAGGAATAGTCGATTCAACGAAAAACTTCCTTCTTTCATGCCTCGATATGGTTCGATGAGCTTCAACGGTCTCGACATTTCTGGAATCGAGCTTCTACTCTTTTACTCCGAGCAGGAGGCTTACCCGGGACAAGATCCCTGATAACACGCTGCCGAAAAGTATGACGAACAGCATCGCTGGACTCATAAACCCCCTGGGAAACCCGCGTACGAGTAGGTCATACAGTCCTTCAATCGCGAAGGATCTCAAGTAGAACAATCCCAGCGAGAGAGCGGCCAGCGAGCACACCACGAGCGTGAGGGAAAATCCATAAGGATTTTGCCGTGGCATAAGTTGACGCAATCCCAACACTATGATGACCAGACCTGTTGGGAAGAGATATCCCCAGGTTGAGACCTCAAAGATATTGCGCCGGGCATAGCCTAAGATCAATCGAATATCTGAAAAATCAACCTGGCCGGTCCTGATCGCCAACCACATTTGATCGAACGCGCTCACCGCTTGACTTTCTTGTGCTGCGTAGAGCATATAGAAGAGGAGCCATGCACCGCCGACCACAAGGAGCGGGACGAGGGCAGAGAACCATCGGATTTTCCCCTTCCTGACTATCAGATAGGCAAGGACCAATGCCGCGAGTCCCGCACCAACATACAATACGCCTTCGATGATGGTCCACACAGTAAATCCTAGGAGCATGCTGCCTAGAATTTGCGCCCTGGAATTCTCGGTAAATACACCCTCCAGCAGCCAGAGAAGTCCCGGTATGAGATAGGCGGCCATGGCCAGATTGGCATAGCCGATGGTCGCGTGCAAGACAAACAACGGAACAGTTGCGGTGATGAGCGTGATTGCCAGGGCGAGTAGATCACCCATTGCCCTTCTTCGAAGGTAATCGAAAGTGAAGAACAGATATGAAATAAAGAAAAGAGGAAAGATCAGCTTCGATCCCGGGATCACGTCTCTAGAGAATATTCGGAACATGGCGATCAGCAGCTGGATATGCAGCGGATAGTCTAATTTGTGGTTGCCCCATTCCACGGCACCCCAAAGGGAACCTTCGTGCGCTATTCCATACCCTTTGGGCGCCCACATCGACAAAGCATCAAACGTTGAGTAGGATCTCCCTGCTGATATATAGCCCAGGTAACAGAACGCCAAGGCAAGAATAACGCCGATCGCGACATGGCTCCAGCAAGAATCGCGACTCCAGGATCCGGAAGTCAAATGAGCCTTATTCGATTGTCGAGCTCTGTAATTCAGCCATCCACCGGCGATGAGCATGAACAGCATCCAACCGAGCATCCATGACCAGCGAATGGGGACTCCGATCCAACCAAGGATGAAGATAGACCAGCTGGAGATTCCCGCCCCCACCAGAAAGCTCAGACTTACTCGCGCCAGTTTCGAAATCGAGGGCACGATGATGCCGATGGCGAACCACCCGATCAGCACCATGCCCGCAATCAGCATCACGTCGTACACGAATGGAATCACAGAAGCCATAATCTATCGTCCCGGATACAATTTACTTCGGTGCATAAACGCCACGCTCTCCACCAGGCATGGGGATAAATCGTTTAACTTGGAGCGCAAGGTCGGCCGGCGGAAACTTCCAGGCCGTGATGATATAGGATGTGGGGCCCGTCATCCGCAGCACGCAGGCTTCGACTTCATCTGTCCCGCAATTTTGGATCTCTCTCGGCATGAGAAAGTACTGCATGTAACCGATATTCGCGAGCGACTGCACGGGTTCTCTCGGCGGTAGGATCACCTTGGCATCTTCCGGAATAGTCTCCCGAAGGAAGGTCATATAATCTGCAAATTCACGCCCCTCACTGAAGATCGCCGACCGATCAAGAGCTGATTCAGTCCTGTTTTCATACACCTGCAAAAAATATCGTCTGCCGTAAGTGGTGTGAACCCGCATCGCCTGAAGGAATGCCAGCGATAGCAATACAGCAGCCAGCAACAATTCGACGTACTTCAGCACTCTCCGATTCATTTCCTTCCCAACCTATCTCCTTTTCACGTCACGCTCACGAAAACAGTGGGGGAAAACGGAGTTACGATGATGTTCGCCCTCACGCTAGACCAGATCCAATCGACCCTCATAAAATACACGGCTCTCAGGCATGCGGTTATCGAACATAAAGGATTGGGCAATCATATCGGTCTCGCCGCCGATTATGTCACGATTTTACTATGCAGGATCGGATCGATGGGAAGAAGCTGGTAACAGGCAGAAAGTCAATCCATTAGATCTTGCATCCGTTCAAGTGTTTTTAGACAAAGGAAACTACCAACCGCCGTTATCGGATCAACAGTCAGAATATTAAGTTGGGCCAGCGATTCGAGTTCACTGAATATCAAAAGACTCCTTTTATTACTACCGATTTTACACATCGAAGCAAGACTGAAATCGAGCCGTCTCGAATTTATTTACAATCGGCAATCGACCAGGCGTTTTCCACCTGTTGATGATCACTGGCGTTATACGTTGCCACTGCGTCGATTTTATCCCACGCATCACAAAGCATTCGGTCAAGTGCTTGATCACGCTCCAGCACTCGCTGGGTTAACTCCAGTGCCTGTGAAAACTCTCCCTCTCGCCCCAATGCTTCGATAAAGACCACATATTCTGAGGCATGGGCCGGCGACCCCGGAAGTGCAAGCGCCTTGTCTGCCCACTGCCCCACGGCAGCCCAATCTCCAAACTGGCGAGCCAAATCGGCTTGCTGATAGTAATAGCACCAATCCGGTTCTGGTTCTGGTCCGTAGATCTCAAGCAAAGCTGGGGTAAGAGGATCCGATTCAGGCTGAATAAGGTCAGGGTCAGAAAGATCAAAGGCTTCAACCACGGCCGGCGATAATCCCGTCATGTGACCGTCATATATCGGCTGTATCACTCGCAAACAGGACGGGTAATCGTACGAGATCACCAGTGCCTGTGATGTGGTGCCATGAAAGATCAGCTCTCTACCTGTTGAAAATTTTCGATACACATCCGTGAGGACCTGCCCGGGTACTAACGCAGGTAATCGATGGCCGAGTCGCAACCCGATGTCGTACATCAAATATTCTAATTCGTGGCTCAACTGCTCGGGATTATACAGCCAATTGACAACAGCTGTGAGTGAGTTATCCGTCTCATATTGAAGCGGAAGTTCATTGGTCAGGATGACAGTTCCTTCTGGCAAGCTCGGCACCCTCCAATGCAATTGCCAGAAGAACGAACGTTGGATCTCGTAGTCTATTCGGAATTCAGCTGCGTTCTCGATCGCCTTGCCTGAAGCAAGGCCAATGGCAAGCGCAATACAAAGGATGGCTAAAACTCGAGGCCGTAATAATCCCAACACTCCAACCAATGTAAAGCTCACCCCCATCATCATTGGGAGAGTCAGCCGGCTCTGAAGGCCAAATATTTCGATGGGTAGCCGGGCTTCCCACGCGGGCAATCCACCCAGCACCATGCTAAGTAGACCAAGCAGGATCAGCCCAATCGGAAACAGCCAGCGCCTTGAACTGCCGCCTGCCTCTCCATTCGTAGCCATCGAAGTGGCCCCAAAGTACATCGCGGTAAGAATTATTACGGCACCGGTGACCCCCAATTCAAGCAACCCGATCCTCTTCCCAACACTGGCAAAATCTGGAAAATGAAAAGATTGCAACCACCCATTGACACCTACATTTACCAAGTCGTCTACAATCGACGGTAAGGGTGGCTGAATCGTGCGTACCCCACCTAACCCATCTGGGGTGCCAAAACCAATGGGATAGTAAAGCTGGTCTATCAAGAAGAAACGCCATACCATAATGGCTGCCAGCAGCAATAAGTACGGTCCCCAAGTTGCGAACACCCGCTTGATGCTCTTGGAAATACTGCCTTCCGTTTCTCGGAACAGATAAAGAAGGATCAGCGGGCGCGTGAGTTCAAGAACGTAGAAGTAATCCGACATCAACATTGATGCGCCCGAACACATAAGTGCAATCACAGTCGGCCAACAATATCGAGAAGACCTCTTTGCCGCCCTAGCTGTGAGTCCATAGGAAGTCAGCATCAGCACCAGAGCCAGCATGTGCCGGCTGCTGTTCACTGAAATAAACTGCAGTTCAAATCCCGGATATAAGACGAGTAAGAGCGCAATCCATTCCGTCTCCTTTCGATGATTTCTAAAGATGGATGAAAAGCTCCACCAAGCCGACAATCCAAGCAGGTAGCGATTCGCAAGATTGAAGAGCTGCCAGCGCGTTACAGAATTTCGTAGCAAGGGGAATAGCAGTAAATACAGCAGTCCTGATAGTGGCCGGTTATTATCCAAGAGTATGAGATCAGTTGGCCTCAGAAAATTCATCATCCATACAAACGGCAGATCATCCCAGTAGAATCCCAGCCACGGGATGAGCAAGCCGAAACTCAAGATACAGATAATTAGCAGGATCAAAGGAAAGGAATATCGCCTGCTGGAACTAGCCTGAAGGAAGTGGAACACACCCAGGATCCTCGAACTCGGCCGGAATATCAAGATTTATCACCTGCTTCTCTAGGTCTACCAACAAGTAAAGATTAATTGCATGAGGTTGTTCTCTTACCTTGTTCATATAGATTGAGAAGTCTCTAATTATTTGGGTATCATTGACTCAGGTATATTGAGGCGTGAATTCTTCGGCATAAACCATCTTTTAGTTCTAAACATTCCGAATATATATTACAAGCTATATTGGAGATATGCTTCGAAAGCTCATATGTATTGGCGTTCGATAGAACCCAGCCCACTTGAGGACAAACCAGACAGGGAGATATGCTAATTCCTTGTATCCTCTCAACTCCTGTGCTCTGTCAATTCAACTTTCGGGGTATAGATAAATCGTACCGAGATTATTCTGAAAAATAGGATCCAATCCTCCGAACAATGTTTGAAGAACCTCATCAGTATCTTCGAAGTAAATATCATAGAATTGCCAGTATGTGTTAAAGAAAAGTATGAGTACTGCCCTACTTTCCCGAAAGGCATTTTCACTCATCACATCCCCATTGTCCCCAAACATCCTGAGGGACCCATCTGTTGATGAATTCTCCAACTCGGGAATTCTGAACGCTGGTTTTCCAGCATACAGCATAATTACGTCAATATCATTGCTAATGAGTTGATAATCATTTGCTAGCGCCTTAATTTCAAAATAGATGTCCGAATTTTGCCAGTAACTACTGGAATAACCATCCCCCTCTGATCTAATTTTCTCAAGGTAGCTGAAAGTATGGGGCAGGCCTGAAATAAGAAAGACAATAAGAACTGCGTTCGTGCTGACAAATTTCCAAATCCTTCCTAACCTTGCTTCGAAAGCCGTAAATACCAGTGTTAGCAGACCGAGCATAATTACAGGGTAAGCTGGAGAGATGATACGCGCATCCATACGAAATTTAGGGTTCGCAATAAGATAAGCGATGAGGATGAAGATCAGATAACTGAAACTGGATGACAGACACAGAAATGAGTACTGTAGGAGTTTCTTAATATCATCTGCTGTACTCGAGTTCTTATAGATTCTGTCCCATATCCATGCACCAATAACTATAAGAACAAATAAGAGAAGAGTAAGCAATACGAGCCGTCCTCTGTAGGTCGCGATATGAAGGGAGCCGCCAAAAGGGATCCATCCAAACAACGTATTCACAAGTGCTACTCTTGCCGGTGCAAGCTGTGCCCAGAGGGTCTGCACGTCAACACCGACGAAACTCCTGGTTGTATGTTGCAGCAATAATGAGAGAA
>Ga0307425_1001993_pt1 | contig 11841 bp, 8 predicted proteins | sample SalMarWE160330MG_FD_202152 | JGI IMG/M metagenome (GOLD analysis project Ga0307425, IMG submission 202152) | Salt marsh sediment microbial communities from the Plum Island Ecosystem LTER, Massachusetts, United States - WE1603-30 | ecosystem: Environmental > Aquatic > Marine > Intertidal zone >... | reverse complement strand
GGTTTCAGAAGAAGGGTCGATATGTCAGGTTTAGCAGCTATTCGTTTTTAGTTTTGGGTACAAACAACAAAACTCCCATCCGATCTTGTTTATCTTTTTTTTTTAAGATCGATGGAACTTTGAAATATTTTAACGGTCCGGAAAATCCCCCTGGAGAACTACCGGACCCTGTTCATTTGCAAACCAATAGTATGACCCGATTTTCGACCTCCGGGTTGCACTTCCGGGGATATTTTTCCCGCCATAAGCAGGACGTTTTCCCAGATCCCGTATTGCATACTTATATTTGCCTGATTATTAATGCCTTTAAAAAGATTAAAATCAAAATCCTTTAACGAGAGTTACAGCAAAAAGTTATCTAACAAAATGCAAAACTTTTTATTCCATAGATTTTTCATTTTCCGTACGGAAAATTTCATGCAATACGGGCAGAGAATTCAGGTTTCCGAACTCGTGCACATGAAGCCGGTAATAATCCATAAGATCTTCCAGAAATTGAATTCTTGTTTCTTGATTCACAGATATTTGTAAGATATCACCGAAACTCCTTCCCAACAACTTGTGGAGTAATTCCGAACTCCTGCGATCGAAATAATCCGGATGAATCCCTGTACCGTTACTGAACTGGCCGTTTCGCATGTCAAAACCGGTCCGGCCTTCCCCGTAATTGTTCTCCGGGCAGAATCCTAGGTATTTGGTCAGCTGGACCAGGAACAAAAGATGGAAATTCACCGGGGTTTCGTCACTGATGTCTAGCAGCTGCAGGCTGTTCTCAAGAAATCCAAAGAGCTCCCTGTTGGGATCTTCCTCCCTTAAAACCTTGTACAATACCTCTCCCAAAAACATCGCCTGACTGCTCTTCTGCAGATCATAAGGTATGCTCCTGTAAGGAATGTAATTCCGCATTTCCTTGAGCCTCTGCAGTTCCCGGCCCTCCTTATGATAAGCTTCAATTTCCAGGAATGTCAGGGATTGCAGGAGGTTCCCCGGAAACCTGGATTTCTTTCCCCGGATGTTGTTGACAAGGTAAGCCTGCCGGCCGAACAGATCGGTATACATGTAAATAATGGCGCTGCTTTCCTTATACTTCACATGATGAAGCGCGATTCCTTTTACCTTGTGTATCATAGCTGGAATTCCCGAGCAAACCTAAAACTGGGTAAAAAATTCAAGATTTGCAAGCCTCCGGAATGTTAAACCATCACTACTTTTTGCCCCTGGCAAAAAAGGTGGCTTGTTTAGAATTTCCTCCGGATGAAGGCATTGTCAGCGAAGGAGCTTATATTTTGTGCTTACCAGCACAACATTCAGCGACGTTTTAGCAATGCCTGAAGCATGCAATTTTTGAAAGGCTTTTTAATTGACTACCAGAAGCTTGGTGATGTGGGTAAGGGAACCGTCTTCATTGGTGCAGAAGATCATGTAGACGCCGGTGCGGATGCGGTCGCCGGAGAAATTGCGGCCATCCCAGATGGCCTGTCCCCCCAGGGCGGTGGTCTCGAAAACGATGTTGCCGGTGATGTCGGTGATCTTTACGTTTACGTTGCCCACCAGCCCGGTGATCACGATATCACCCTCGTAATCCGGACGGACGGGATTGGGATAGACGTATACCCCGCTGAAGTCCTGCCGGCCTTCAATGGCGGTGCTTTTATAGGAGATCAGTCCGTTTTCGGTACCGATATACACGATCCCATCCCCGCCATTTATGGCAATGTCGGTTATGCCGTTGGAGAGCAGGGGACTGTTTACTTCCGTGAAGTGATATACCTCCTCCAGACCGTCCTCGGATACCAGGTAAATGCCCGATTTGGCCGTTCCGATCCATTTGCGGTTTGCACCGTCGACGGCAATGGCCGTGACCTTCTCGGTGCCGAGCAGGATGTCGGCGAGTCCGGTCCCGTCGTTTCGGGGTACGATGATCTGCTGGCCGTAAAATTTGTCGTCATCGAATACACGCGAGGGACTGTAATAAACCACGATCCCTTTGTCGGTCCCGACCCAGATGTTCCCGTCCCGGTCCTCCACCAGTGAAAAGACATTATTGGTAATGACCTTTTCGTTGACATCCAGCACACTGAATTTTATGTGGCGATCGTCCGAGACATCGTCAACCGTGCTATTCACATCGAAGGCAAACAATCCGTGACCGAGGGGACATATCACCCATTTATGATCAAAGGAAGTGTTGATTATCCTCCCGAGCACAGCTTCCTTCAGGTCACCCCCGAATGCAAAACTCTTCCACGATCCATCCGGTTTTCTGACGGAGATCGGTTCCGGAACTCCTGAGTTGGTTACCCAGAGATTATTACCCTGGTCGAAGACCGATCCCCCAAGCCTGAAAAAATCACCGCCAGGGATTATCGTCTCCAGGGTACTGTTGGTGTTGTCGTATGCCTCCACCAGTTCACCGTCCCGGTACTCCAGAAGGCCGTACCCCCAGGTGGCCCCGAAAACATGATGCTTGTCCGTGGGATCGATGGACAGGTGGATCAGGTCACGGTAATCAGCCGTACTTGTCCCCGACCACAGATTGCCCATGAACACGTTCATTTCGGCGGAACTGAAAAGGTTATTCCATCCCACCGTGACATTCCCGGCCGCGGTGTAAAGCATGTCATCCTTTATGGCTATGGATACCACGTCGCCGCTGAGGGGACCGTTGGGCAGGATGAATTCCTTTTGGCCGGGCGACCGGCTGACGTAAAATCCCATAAGGCCATCCGCCGCCCATACGAAGCCATCCTGATCGTAAACGGCATGAAGGGGCCTGATGGAGGATACGGAATGGACCTCAGCATGCTGGGCGTTGTAGACCGTTGCATAAAAAGTTGTAACTACGACCAGGTGACCCCGGGCCTCACCCACGTAGAGGATCCTGATGTTTTCCTTTGTCTGAAAATACTTCCAGGTTCCGTTTTCCCTGTAATAAAGGCTGTCCCCCCCGTCCTCCTCGTTCCGGAAACCAGCATACAGCCTGTCCCCATACCAGCAGATGGCTACGAACCTCGAATCCGCGTGGGGAATGTCGGGGATGCGGGACCAGTTATTAAAATCCACCAGATTGGTGTTGTTGCTGTTGGCGGTATAAATGCCCTGCTCCGTTGCCGCGTAAAGCATGGTTCCGTCCGTTGCCATATCGTAAACATTCGTATATCCCCCGTTTTCACCGATCAGGTAGGTGTCCTTGATCTCCTTTTTCTCAAGGTTCACCACCACGATCCCGAAACCGCAGGAAAGGTAGGCAAGGTCCCCTGCAATTAGAACGTTGTTGATGGTTTTGATCCCGGTGATCGGTTTGCGCTTGATGTCGGGGATGTTGTAGATTTCCCCTCCTTCCAGGATATCAATATTGGTATTGGCATAGCCGATCACCAGGCTTCCCCTTTTGGCGGAATAACGGAGCGTATTGATCTCCAGGTCGGATAGCCCGTCACTCTTGGTAATGATGTTTACCGTGTTAAACGCCTTATCGAAATAAAACAGACCGCTTCTGGTGCCGCAGTAGATGCGCTGCCCGGCTTCAGCAACCTGCCGGCCTTCGCGGTAGGGCAGATGGGTTTTCCATTCGCCGATGCCCGGTTGCGCAATAAGGATGCCAGCCGAATGACTGAAGATAATGGGCAGCAGAAGGTAGGTCAGCAGCACCTGCCTTCCTGCCTGTATGACCCCAGTTCGAATCATCCCGGTGTCAGGGTTGGTGTTTTGGTTATAAATACGGAGATTACGGATACTTATTTTGTCCACTGCGGTAATTCTTCAGAAATTCTGCAAGTTTTTTTGTTGCTACGGCCCGGTGGCTTATCCTGTTCTTCTCAGCCAGAGTCATTTCAGCAAAAGTCTGATGGTATCCCTGCGGCTGAAAAACCGGATCGTAGCCAAAACCCTCATTCCCCTTTCGTTTTTCAAGTATGCTGCCCTCCACGACGCCTTCAAAGGTGTATTGCCTGCCATCGATAAACAATGCAATTACCGTCCGGAACCTTGCCGACCGGTTGCTCAATCTGTCCATCTGCCGGAGTAATTTACGGATGTTGGCATCGGGGATCGCCTCATCCGGCAATCGTTCCCCGGTCAGTTCGGCATAGCGTGCGGAATAAACCCCCGGAGCATCCCCCAGCACCCGGACCTCCAGTCCCGTGTCATCCGCGAAACAATCCCGACCCATGCGCTCATATACGTAACGGGCTTTCTGCAGGGCATTCCCCTCCAGGGTATCCTGTTCTTCGGGAAGATCCTCCGGAAACCCGGCCCGGTCGAGCGTCAGTACCCTGAAACTGTCCCCCAGCACGGCCTGGATCTCAAGGGCCTTATGTTCATTATGCGTGGCAAAAACAAGTTCCCTCATGTTCAAGTTCCCTCATGTTCAAGCTTCCTCAACCAGGGATAAAAAAAAAGCCGCAAACCGGCCTCCCGGCCGTTGCGGCAAACATACAAATAATCCTCAGACTATCCTCCCGTGGCACTGAATCCTCCGCCGAACTTTCCGGGACGGGGATTGATACACATCACGGGGATCTCGTAATTGTTCGAGATGATCTGCTGCTCGCTGGCACCCACTACGTAATCGAAGGTGTTGATGTCCTTGGTGGTCATGATCAGAAGCAGATCGGCATTGATCTCATGGGCGAATTCGATGGTTTCATGGGTAAAATCCTTCTTGCCCGGAGAAGTATGAATTTCATAAGGGATTTCGTTGCTCCTGAGGAACTTCTCGGTGAACATCAGGTTTGAATGAACCCCCTTCACGAATTTCTTATCCGTGACCCTGTCCTTTATGATGTAGAAGGTTGAGTTGTACAGCCTGCCGATGTAATAGATCCAGTTGATCTTTTCCTTGTTCTCCTTCCTGAAATCAAGCGGGAACACGATCTTCTGGAACCCGTGCGAAGTCGGAGCAGCCTGTACGACAATAAAAGGCACCTTCGATCCGGCGATGACCTTCAGTGCCCAGCTGCCGACCAGTTTCTGCATGCCTTTCATGCCGTGGGTACCCATGATGACCATTTCCGCATGAATGTCGGTGGCAATTTCAGAGATGGTGGTGAAAATGGTACCGACCGGAACAACCGAACCGATCTTAATGTTGGTTTTTTTGCTTCTTTCACTAGCAAGGGCATCCATCTTAACCTGGACGGCATCCACCTCCTTGTCTTTCTTGACGATGTGAATCAGGGTTATTTCGGTATTCAGGTGCCTGGCAAGATTGATTCCATGCTCAAGTGCAAACTCGGATTTCTGGGTAAAATCCCAGGTGACGAGAATGGGTCTTTTGGTTTTAATTTCCATAATTTAGATATATTCTTAATTAAGGATTATAATTCATACATTTGTTTCTATTGAGCCGGTTGCCCAAATATTCAGACTCACAAGTTATGAATTTTCTTCACATTCTGCGAAGATTTATTTTCATTTTTTTCGCATTCCGGTACTCCATTTTCCTGATTCCTGCTTTCCCGGCACCCAATTTTCCGGAGTCCGGACATCCATACATACAGACCTGCATTTCCGGTGCCTATTCCTGGGTCGATCGATACAACTCCATAGTACAAAACGATGAAGGGTTTATTTTTATTGGAGCAAGAAACGGCATTCTCCGGTTCGAGGGTTCCTCATGGAAATATATGCCTTCAAAGGGAGACCTGCACCTGGTTCACCATGGGGGAGGGATAATCGGCTATTCAAAAGACCGGCTGGGTCATTTGTCCCGCGCACCAGGAGGCGAGCTGGTAATGACCGATGGTATGCCGGCAACGGGAGCACTCAGGGGAAACCTCCTTCAGGTCCTGTCAGTCGACAAAAATATTTATATACTCAGTTCACAGGGTTTGTATGTTATGCGGGAAGGAACACCCCTGGAAATCAAGACGGAAATCACGGTGGTCCGGATCATTCCTTACGGGAACGGGATCTTTCTCGCTTCGGAAGGGAATGCATTATACGTTCTTTCAGGGGAACAGCTTCAAAAGGCAGACCTCCCCGGGGGAACGGGAAGGCAGTCCCGCATACTGTCAATCGACAACCAGACTCTTTTCATCCAGGGCAAGGACAAAACTCATATCCTCTGGGGACCCTCGGACAGTGTAACGGTATTCCGCCCCACCGGCAGTTTCCCTGGATCGTACGACCTCACATGCGCCGCCAGGCTGGGCGGGGGACAGCTGGCATTCGGGACCTCCGGAAACGGGATCGTCATCACCTCGCTCAACGGGGAAATCATCACCCGTATTACCATCTCGGAAGGCCTGTACGGAAACGACATCGTGCAGCTGCTGGCAGACCCGGCAGGGAACCTCTGGGCGCTTCATGAGCAGGCCGTCAGCCGCATCGAGATCCCTTCCGCATTCAGCCAGTTCAACCTGGAAAACGGACTGGAGGGAGATGTGAAAGACGTCCTGCGTCACAGGGGTGTCCTTTATGCGGTGAGCAGCCAGGGACTCTTCAGGCTGCAGGTAAGAAAAGATCCCGGCGATCCTTTTCCGGGGACTGCCAGGTTTTCAAAGGTGAGCGGGATCGGGGGGGACTGCCGATGCCTTGCTTCAGCGGGGGACTGGCTGATCGTGGGAGGAAACGGGGGACTTTACGAGATCTCCGGAGAACTGGTCCGGATGATCCTTCCCGATCCTGTGAATGTGGTCCATTACGAACCCGGCAATAACATCCTTCTTGCCGGAACGGAAACGGGACTGCGGATGTTTCATCTGACCGACCGGGAAGAGATCCGCAACTTCTCGTTTCCGAACGTCAGCGTTGACAAAATCGTTCATTTAAATTCCGGCATCCTCTGGCTTTCCTCCAGGTCTGGAGCGCTATACCAGTCCACCAGGCCCCTGAGCGAAGAAGGCAACCTGGACTATGCAAGTTATACTTCCGATGACCTGCAATCCATCAACGGATCCTACATCGACCTTGTCGACTTCTCCGGGAACCTTTATTTTTCAAGTTCAAAGGGATTGTTCCGGCACGACCCCGGCAAAGGGAACTTTTTCCCAGATACGGTCTTTCGTTTCCCTCTCCGGAAAGGTTCTTACCGGGTAAAACAGATCACGCGGGACACGGAGGAAACGATCTGGATCAGCATCGACGATCCGGATGGGAATGTGCAAAAGTTATGGCGGGGCAGGCTTTCAGGGGACGGGAACTGTTCCCTGCAGCCCCTGACCTACCGCCGGCTGGACAACCAGATCATCAATTGCATCTATCCCGACCAGGGGAATGTAATCTGGATAGGCACACAGGAAGGATTGCTGCGGTATGACCCCGGATTTACCCGTCCAGCGCCCCCTCCCTCACAAACCCACATCAACCGCGTAAGCATCGGAACAGAACCGGCTGCCCGGTACGATGCGCCTGACGGTGTGAAGATCCCGCATTCCCGGAACCACATCCGTTTCGACTTTCTTTCCGCGGATTACAATTGCGAATCATCAGCCCTTTTCCAATACCGGCTGGCCGGATTGAACGAGCAGTGGTCCGAATGGACGGATGACCCGTACGCCGAATTCAACAGGCTCGGCGAGGGGAACTACGAGTTCCAGGTCCGCAGCCAGGACATCTACGGGGTGGTCTCCCTCCCGGATACGTTCCGGTTCAGGATCAGAGCGCCCTTTTATGCCGCATGGTATGCCTTCATCATCTATTCAATCTGCTTCCTGCTTATCCTCTATCTGGTACAAAAATGGAGGCGTCTCCAGCAAATGAGGGCACAGTACCACCTGGAAGAGGTCGTACAGCAAAGGACCGAATCGATCATAAAGGAAAAGGATAAGGCCGAGGACCTGATCGCCAACATACTCCCCAAAACGACCGCAGATGAACTGAAAGCCAGGGGCAAGGTGACCTCCCGCAAATTCAGGATGGTCACGGTTCTTTTCGCAGACATCCAGGGATTCACCAAGATCGCGGAACACATGAACCCGGACAAGCTGATCGACCAGCTGGACCGGTTCTATTTCCATTTCGATTCGGTGGTCGAAAAGTACAACATTGAAAAGATCAAGACCATCGGCGATGCCTACATGGCGGCCGGCGGCATTCCCATCAAAAACCGTACGAACCCCGTCGATGTGGTGCTGGCCGCACTCGAAATGCAGCAGTACATGAAGGAACTGAAAAAATCAAATTCCGATATCTGGGATCTGCGGATCGGGATCCATACCGGCTCGGTCATCGCAGGAGTCGTGGGACAGAAAAAATATTCCTACGACATATGGGGGGATACGGTTAATACCGCCAGCCGTATGGAATCTTCGGGCGAGATCGGCAGGGTGAACATCTCGGCAACCACCTATAAGCTCATCAAGGACTTCTTCCAGTGTGAATTCCGGGGGAAAATGCCGGTCAAATACAAGGGCGACATCGCCATGTTCTTTGTTAACGGACTGAACCCGACATATTCGGAGTCGGACCGGATTACCCCGAATGCCAGGTTCTACATCCAGGTCCAGCTTCTCCGCCTGCTTGACCTGGAAGAATTCATCCTCGAGAGGCTCGAGAAGGAACTGCCCGGGAACCTGTTTTTCCACAATGTGGAGCATACCAGCCACGTTTACGCGCAGGTTGAATTGCTTGGGCTGGGGGAAAAGGTCAGCGATGAGGACCTGCTCGTTCTGCGCACTGCCGCCCTCCTGCATGATATGGGGTACATCGACCGCAGCGATGATCATGAGTCCCGCTCGGTCGAATTCGCCCGCGAGATACTGCCGCTTTACCGCTACAAGGACGAACAGATTGAACGGATCTGTGACCTCATTCTGGCAACCCGCATGCCGCCCGAACCCCGGAACCTGCTTGAACAGATCATCTGCGATGCAAACCTGGACCACATGGGCAGGGTCGATTTCCTTATCCAGTCGGACAAACTTTTCCAGGAGTACCGGATACGGAACAGGATCCGTTCGAAGAAGGAATGGAACCAGTCCCAGATCCGATTTCTTGAAACCCACGAATTTTATACCTCTGTCGCCAGGAGGATGCGCGAGGTCCCCCGGGAGAAACAAATCGAGAACATCAAACAATTCTCCTGATCCCGGGGTTGGCTATCTCCGGCAGAATCCCTAAATTTATATGCTTTGATAAAATCCTTTTACCAACATGAATATTGACTGGAAAAACCTTCCCTTTGGCTATATGCCGACCGATTATAATGTCCGCTGCTACTTCCGAAATGGTCAGTGGGGTGAGCTCGAGATCACGTCGGACGAATACATACCCGTGCATATGGCGGCCACCGGCCTTCATTACGGCCAGGAATCCTTCGAGGGAATGAAGGCTTACATGGGAAAGGACGGGAAGATCCGGCTGTTTCGCTGGCAGGAAAACGCCCGTCGCATGCAAAGGTCCGCCACGGGAATCAAACTAGCCGTGGTACCGGAGGAACTGTTCCACAGGGCCATTACGACAGCAGTCCGCCTGAACAAACGGTTCATCCCTCCATATGGGACGGGCGCTGCCCTTTACATCCGTCCCCTGCTTTTCGGCACCGGGGCCGAGGTCGGGGTCAAACCTGCCAGGGAGTACCTGTTCCTGGTATTCGTCACCCCCGTGGGGCCCTATTTCAAGGAAGGCTTCAAGCCGGTCGAAATGCTCGTGTGCCATGACTTTGACCGGGCCGCACCGCTGGGGACCGGACACATCAAGGTGGGCGGGAATTATGCCGCCAGCCTGGTTTCGCTTGAAAAGGGACATGAAAAGGGATACGCCTCGGTCATCTACCTGGATGCCATGGAGAAGAAGTACATCGACGAATGCGGTCCCGCTAACTTCTTCGGGATCAAAGGCAATACCTACATCACACCCGACTCGCACACCATCCTGCCCTCGATCACCAACATGAGCCTGCAGGAGCTCGCCCTGCATCTGGGCATGAAAGTCGAGAAACGGCCCGTTCCCCTGGAAGAGATCGGCGAATTCGACGAGGTGGGGGCCTGCGGCACTGCGGCCGTCATTACATCCATCCGCAGGATTGTCGACGAGCAGAACGGGAAATCCTACGAATACTGCCGGGACGGAAACCCCGGGCCAATCTCCGTCAAACTCTATCAAAAGCTGACAGCCATACAGTACGGGGACGAGCCCGATCCCTTCGGATGGATCGAGATCGTTGACTGATTCCCGGCAGGAAATCCCCCCTGACCGGTCCCCCTTGATACCGTTGCAACGGAATCCCTTACCGGTTGATCCGCCGGGCTGAATGCATGTATTTACATGGAATTGATTATTTTTGTGAATTCCTGCAACGGGACATGAAAAAGAGAGAAACCGGTATAACGAGGAGAAAACTCAGGAGCTCCTATGTCACTTCCATTATCAGCATCTCGCTGGTGTTGTTTTTACTGGGACTGGTGGGACTGCTGCTGTTGAATGCCCAGCGGCTGAGCACGTACGTGCTGGAAAATCTCGGGTTTTCAATCGTCCTGAAGGAGGATGCCAAGGAGGTCGACATCATCCGGCTGCAGAAGAACCTGGATGCCAAGGTTTATGTAAAATCCACGGATTATATCACCAAGGAAGAAGCGGCACGGGAAACCTCCGAAGAGCTGGGGGAGAATTTCATCGAGTTCCTGGGATACAATCCCCTGCCGGCTTTTATCGAAGTAAAATTTTACGCCAACTATGCCAACCCGGACAGCATTGCCGCCATAGAAAAGGAACTGATGCGTTTCGATGAGGTCGAGGAGGTGATGTACCAGGAATCCCTCATCCACCTGGTCAACGAGAACGTCCGCAAGATCAGCCTGATCATCCTGGCCTTCAGCGCGGTGATGTTCTTTATTGCCGTCGCCCTGGTGAACAATACCATACGCCTGAGCGTTTATGCCCGCCGCTTCCTGATCAATACCATGCAGCTTGTCGGGGCCACCGGTTCTTTCATTCGCAAGCCGTTTCTCCTGCGGAGCGCGGGACACGGGATCTATGCGGCCATCGTCGCCATTCTCCTGCTGGTAGGTGTCATCTACCTCATTCAGAAGGAATTCATGGAAGTGATTAGCTTTCAGGACATTAACATTATAGGGATCCTGTTCCTCATCGTGATCCTGCTCGGGATCGTGCTGAACTGGTTATCCACCTATTTTGCAATAAATAAGTATCTTCGGATGAAATCCGATGATCTTTACTACTAATAATATGAAGTACCATGGCTAAAAAGAAACCAGAGAAAGAAGGTCCGGACTTTCCGCTCCAGAGAGAAAATTATATATTGCTGATCATCGGATTTGCGATCATCATGATCGGCTTCCTGCTCATGATGGGCGGGAGATCAGATGATCCCAATGTTTTCAATGAAAAGATCTTCAGTTTCCGGAGAATTACCCTCGCCCCGATCATAGTCCTTTTCGGATTCATTTTCGAAATATGGGCCATCATGAAAAAACCCAAAGAAGAGAAATCCGAATAGATGAACTGGCTTGAGGCTTTGATCCTTGGACTTTTACAGGGACTTACAGAATTCCTTCCGGTAAGCAGCAGCGGGCATCTCGAGATCGGGAAAGTCATCATGCATATCCAGGCGAATGATAACCTTACTTTTTCCATCGTTGTGCACGGAGCCACCGTCCTGAGCATCCTGGTGGTGTTCTACCGCGACCTGCGCAATCTTCTTGCCGGGGCTTTCCGCCTTGAATACAACGAGTCCAGCTCCTACCTGGTCAAGATCATTCTGTCGATGATCCCCGTCGGTGTGGTCGGGATCTTTTTCAAGGACCAGGTGGAATCCTTTTTCACGGGAAACCTGGTGCTTGTGGGAAGCATGCTCCTTGTAACGGCCACCCTGCTCATGATCACGAACTTTGTGCCATCCGGCCAGCGTAAAATAGGCTACCTCGATGCCTTGGTCAT